>JACCDO010363952.1_pt1 | contig 61311 bp, 64 predicted proteins | sample 7446101 | NCBI WGS metagenome assembly JACCDO01 (sample SAMN15323440, study PRJNA562643) | freshwater metagenome | isolation source: river surface water | place: USA:Blue River Watershed | collected 2017-08-16 | reverse complement strand
ATGAATAAGCATATATAGGTGTAATCTTTTTCCCAGTTGTATCATAATCAAAATCTACAACAAGTTTTTTATCATATAATGTGTAATGATTTGGTTGTCCATCAAATCTTGTTGTCCCATCAAAACCATGTATTGGAAATAATAATTCTGCTGGCTTTTCATCAATTGTAAATGAATTTTTAAAATACCCAATGAACTTTGCTCCAGGATTTAATATGTCATATCCATATACTGGTAAATAACTTTTTAGTTCTGGTGAATATGTATATTCAAATATGGGAAATCTATTTGTGTCAAAATCAATAATTGGTCTATTTGCATAATCATAACCATAAACAGCTACTCTTTCAATACTTTCATATTCTCTTTTATATTCAGCAGCTTCTTCATATCTACGTTCACTTGTTAAAAAATCATAATATTCTTCACCTTTATTTATATAATTTATACCACCTGGTCCAGATTTTTCAAGCCAATCGTATATAGGTCTATCCATATCATCCCAACCTAAAATAGGTAATGGTGTTGTATATTTTGGAGGAGATTCAAGTAAATCACAATATCTTTGAGCATCTTGATTTAAACCATAATAATTACTTCCATAACTACTTCCAGGTGTTTCTCCTTTATTACATTTAAAATCTAAAATTGCATCTTTCCATAAGTATTGTAAATATTCATTTGTGTATCCAAAAATTGGATACCCATCTTCATTTACATCTGTATATAATACATACTCTTCTTTTCCTAAATGAGGTTTTCCAATACCAATATAAGGTTTACTTTCTTCATTCCATCCATATATTGGTCTTGATGGGTCATTATCAATATAATCATATATATAATAGGTTTTATCACCAACTCTAGTCATACCAATATATTCATGTCCAGATTCATCTGTTCCCTTAACTACTTGACCTTTTTCATTTATGCGTATACCACCTTGTTCTCTTAATTTTTCTTCGTTTTGAGCTTCTTTTATTTTTGTTTTTTGTTGTTCTAATATTTTTATTTTTGTATGAATTGGAGAAGTTGTAAATTTTTTATATAAACTTGATTCCTCAGATAAATATTTAATACCATAGTCATAAAAATTTGTCAAAGTAATTTTTTCATTATCAGGTAAATAATTATTAAAGTATTTTATTAGATTTTCAAATAAATCTTTGTTAATTTCTGAAGATTTTTTTGAATCATAATATCTTGGTTCATCTGGTAATGAACTAATAAATGTCTCATTTTGTTTAATATATTTAATACTCTTCTCAAATTCTGTAAAGAAATTTGGGAGCTGAGTAAATTTTATTATTATATCTGTATATAATTTTATAAATTTTGTTAAATCAAATGATTTTTCATCAATATTATCTATATTAAAACCATTTGGAATTTTTCTATTATATCTTTTTCTTATAATATTAAGTTTTGTATTAATGTCTCTAAAAGAATTTTTATAAAAATCCTCTTTGATTTTATATAAATTATCTAATAGAGGTGTTAATTCACCACCACCGTGCATATTTTTCTCATTAGTATTATCAATATCATTATTATTTTTTGTAACATTATTATCAAGAGTATTAATTCCTCCACCATGAATAGTTTCTCTAATATAAGGATACATAACACAAGACACTTTAGGACATAATATAGGAATTTCACTATTTTTAAAAGCAGATGAATATCTTGTTTTTGTTTTATAATAATCTGTACCTACAAATTCTGATATCACATTAAGTCTTTGTGCATTTTGAGATTCAATTAAAAAATTGTTTAGTTCTTCTTGAGAAGAAAATACACCATAAGAATAATTTATTATATTATCAAATTTATTATTTGGATTTTCTGAAAAATAAAATATTTGTGATAAAGCATTATCATAAAATGTTTTCTTATCACTTCTCTTATCTACAGTGGTTTGTTTAAAAGATTCTCTGTCTTTTAAGTTAGCATATTTATATACAGAACTCTGTGAAGTTATATTTTTTTTAAAGTAATCAAATCCTTCTTCAAACAATTTTTCAAATGATGTTCTGGTAATATGGTTTATAGCGATATTACAACATCCTTCGTTTGGGCAAAAAGCACATGATTTTATTATTATATTTCTACCTTCTTTAGAAGAATATACTTGTTTTGTTATAATTTCAAATTTATTTAGTTTTATTTTCTCTTCAAATGCTTCTTTTAATGATATTCTATGAACAACTTTTTTCTTCTCATCAAGACATGTAAATTCTAAAACTACTGATTCGAATATTATTGATATTATCTCGTTAAAAAATTTAATTTTCATTATATTATATGCTTCATTACAAACACCTAGATTTTTAAAAATATTAAGATTTAATGCTTTATGAAAATCTTTAATACCCCAATTATTATTATTTTTAATAACAGGATATATATTTGAATGCATTGCTAAATTTTCTAAATGAGTTAAATAATGTTTTTGTTCATTTATTATCTTCATAAATGTATTGTTTAATACTGAATAAGAATAATTTACACTTAATAAATCATTAAAAAAAGTTTTGTTTAATGATGAATAATTTTTTGATTCTTCTATACCATATTTACTAGCTATCTTAGCTAGATATGTATTTAATAATAAATAATGAATAAGTATATTTGGAGATATTATAAAATCCCTATCATTTATCTTAATACTATTTAAGGGTATTTTATTCTCTAAATTATGAATCATGTTGTATATATCTTGAAAAATATCTATAAATTCAGTTTCATAATTATTATTTAACATTCTTTTTCTATTAAAATTAAAAATTTTTTCCACACTATTACTAAATGATTTATCAATCAAATTGTCTAATGTGTCTATACCCATTGTGTTTTTAATTTGAATATCTACTTGTTTGTCTTTATGATATTTATTTGCTAATAATCTTTGATATTGATATATATTTAGCTTATATTCATAAGTACTATTTTCTTCAATATGTACTGAAGAATTTTCATAAATTATATATTTGTCTTTTATATTTTTGTTTATTGATACATTATTTTTTGATTCTAAATTGTCAAAATATTCATCAATTCTATCTATTGTACGATTTATTAATTCCATTTTTTCCTTAAATGCATCATTTAGAGAGTATACAAATTTTTCAATATCTATCATTATGTTTTTAGTAAAATGATAAGTATTTTTATAATAATCTATTTCTTTCTTATTATTTGTACATACCATTTGTAAATATTGTTCTAAGAAAAAATTACCTACGTATATTCTTTTAAATAATTGGTATTCAGAATACTTTGAATAATTGTATCTTAATTCTCTAGAAAAATATATTAGTTCATAAAGTGTTATTACTCTATATACACAACTACCTATATATTGGGGTTCTACAAATGTAAAATCTTCTGAAGTGTCAGTTTTTAACATAGTATATTTATTATAAGAATCAATGTCTAATGTTTTACTTTGTAAATATACTAAAATATTATTATATAAATCATCATATTTTGTACAAACATTTGAGCATAACATTATTATAAAACTTTCAAAACATTTATTATCTAAATGATATGTTAATATTCCTTGGGTTAAAAAATTATTTGTTATTTTAACCTCATGACTATTACTTGCAAATCCTGAATTTAAATAACTTACATGATATAGTTTAGGATGAAGTTTCTTAATGTAAAACCCTGTTGTATGACCTTCTCCTGAAAATCTAATTATAACATCATCATCGTCAAGTTTTTTTTTTAATTCTTCTGGTTTAACTTTATTATGGTCAATATATATATTCTCAATTACTTTATGCATTTTAATTACATCTTCTTTTCCTACAATATTTAACTTTTCACATTCCTCTTTAAATAAATCTTCCGAAAATATTTTTACATAATTTTTATATAAATCAATTCCGTATGCTCCTTGATCAGGATTTAAATTATATTCATCTAATATGAAATAATATATTGATGATAAATTATCTCCTTGTCCTGGCTTATCTTCAGTTGGACAAATCAATAGATTTAGTTTTTCATGGACATTCATGATATTATATATAATACTTTTATAAATTTTTTATTAAATTTTTTTATTAATTTTTATAAAATTTTTTGAATCTAAATATTTAGCTTCAAAACTTGAAAAAATTTTTTTATTATTTACCATTCATCTTGGTTTGTGTCATCATAATTAGTGTCTAGTACTAATTCTCTTTCTAATCTGTTTCTGTATTCAAATATACAACCTAAATATTTTGAATCATCTAGAATATCCAATAGATTTATGTCTTTGATTGATATTTCTAATTTAAACTGTATTATGTCAGTTAATGCAAAAAAATAGTCTATTTCTTGATTACTTGGTACTTCAAATATATAATCTTTATATACATCCGAAAATATTCTATCAATTTTCCAAACGTTATTTATTTTTACATATATGTCTTCAAGTACTTGTTTTTCTAACTTGCTTAAAATATTTTTCTTGTAACCAATTTTTATCAGTTTTTTTAGTTTGTTACTAAATTTGATATATCCTTGAATCAAGTCAAAATGCTCACTGTTCCAGATATCATGTTCGTCTTCCGAATTAGTACAGATTTCACGAATTGTCTTAAAATGCTCAGGATCATCCATCAACATTTTTATTGAAATTTTGTAATTTTTATACATATTTTTAAATTCTTCTGTCTTGAAAAAATTTATTTTTTTATTAGTTTTAATAATTTTGCTCTTGATAAAGTTTTTTTCTATTTGATGTATCTCTTTCAGTATATTATTATTATTTAAATTTATTTTTATAGGGTAATTTTGAGTTTCCATTTTTAATATTAGTGTATAATTATTATATTTTTAAGCAATTTGTTTTTACATTAGTTTCAATTAAAATATATTTTTTTATGGATTTGTTTTAAGTATTTCATCTTTGTTATTGTAAAATATTAGCTTGATTTCATCTAATATTTTTAATTTGTTTTCAATATTTTCTTTATCCTCTTCATCATACAAACTTTGTAACCACGTGTTTGATAATTTTATCCATTTTTCATTAAATCTTTTCGGATTTGCTTTTATAAATTCTATTGTTTTATTTATATTTTCCTTTTCAAATGGATCTGTTAAGAGTGTATGTAAACTATCGAATATTCGATTAACCTTATCAGTTGTTTTTCCAGTCATCCATTTATTTCCATCATAATATTTACATTTGTTTCTAGCCATATCTACTACACAAAAATTTTTATTTTCTGGTTTTTTATCATTTATATACACATGTTTAGCCATATTTGGAACTATTTCTCTGTATTTAATTGTTGATAAACACTTCATTATTGTTTCTAATTCAATTTTGTCTAATTCTTCTTTACCATGTGCAACTATAATTGTGTTGTTTATTGTGTTGTTTTGTGTATTGTGAGAATTAGTATTATTGGTTGTATTATTGTTGTTGTTAATATTTTTTGTTATATTCTTTCTATCTATTTTACTCATTTTTTCTTTCATTTCTTTATTCTCTTCTTTTATTTCTTTATTCTCTTCTTTTATTTCTTTATTCTCTTCTTTTATTTTATCCATTTCTTGTTTCATTTCATCAATTATTTTTTTATTTTGATTTAGTAAAATATTTAAAATAGTTTTGGTTTTTTTATCGATATCCAAGTCATCTATATTTATTTGATTATTTTGGCTATTTTTTTCTTTTACAGCTTGTTGTTGATTCATTTTACATCTACCATTTTGATGTCGTCTTAAATTATATTTTTTATTAAAAACTAAATTACAAGTATCACATTTATATATTTTATTATCAGATAAATATACTTCCTGTACAATGTTAGGAATTTTTTCTAATATTGGAATTGCAGAAAAATCCTGAGTTTTTATGGAGGAATCCGGAGCTTTTTCGGAGGAATCCGGAGCTTTTTCGGAGGAATCCGGAGCTACAGAGGAGTCTGGCGGTAAATCTGCATTGTTTATACTTGATTCTTTTTTAAAATTACATGGTTTTTTTCTGTTCTCAATATGATCAAGAAAACTCGATTTTCTATTGAATTCTTTAGAGCACATAGGACATGTATATAATACCATTTAATTGTCTTATATATATTATAATAAATTATATTTTAAATTGTATATAAAAAATAAAATTCTGCATTTATAAAAAAAATTCTGCATTTTACCAAAAATTCTGCAATTTTATATAAAATTCTGCAAAAAAAATCTGCATTTCGCCAAAACCCGATAGTCTTCTTATATACTTTTTTTAACCATTACTTTTACATACGTATTCTTATTTACTTTTTATTAGTCCTCCGATTTTACAATTAATTTATTGTGTGTGTGTAGTCAGAGAAAATAAATTTTTTTTATAAAATTTTTAAAGTTTTTCATTTGAAAATTTTATAAAAAAAAATTTAAAAATAAAAATTCTTAATAAAGACCATATACTTTTGAAAAACCATAATTATATATTAAATATAGACCAAAACAGACGATAGAAAAAAATAAAAGTAAAAGTTATAAATTAAAATAATATTGATTTTTTATATTATGATTATCTAAATATATAAATAGGTTATAAAGTTATAATGTACAATAATCTAATAGGAATTGCACCAATAAAAACTTTATCCGATGGTATTGAAGTAACAAGATATAATTTAGTTATAATCAGATATGGTTATCAATGTTGGAATTATGTGTTATATAAATCAGATATAACATACGACGAATACAAAAGTGGATTTAATACAAAATTTACACTAGTCAAACATAATGATTATATTGATTTATTTTTTAATTTATTCACAAATAATCAAATAAATTTAGCAAAGATTGAAGAATATTTTTTAGTTTTTTACAATAATATATATTATTCATACAATTTCAAACAAAATATAACTAAGGAGATAAACCAAGATACTGTAAAAAATTTTTTATATAACAAAGTATTGTGATTTAATTAGGAAAAATATTATTATTTAATATTTTATCTATTATAAAATAGTAATAAATTAGTTAAATGAACTTATACAATATAATAAGTTCTCTTGATTTAAGAGAAGATTTACCCAAACCAGAATTATACTTAAATGTTAAATTAATATCTGATTATACAAGTCAAAATGTATCTTCGATGAACAAACCAGAATTAATAAATCTTATTATTGGATTAAAAAAATATATTGCAAACAGAAATACAATTGATAATGTAAATTACATTTTTGATTCAACAAATATTACTTTAGACAAAGAACAGTTAAAAATCGTTCATTCTAGTCCAGATATAAACATGAGAGTAATAGCTGGAGCTGGTTCTGGAAAAACCACAACAATATTATGTAGAGTTAAATATATTTTAGATAATTTTACAACACCTGACAGAATACTAATTTTAACTTTTAATAGAGATTCAGCCCAAAATATTAGAAATAGAATAAGCAGTTTATTTGGTTTTAATATACACATCCAAATTTATACCATAGATGCATTTTGTTGTAAGTTGTTAAATTATTATAAATATGATAATACAACTAAAATATATTCATTAAGTGAATATTCTAATACAGGACTAGAACTAATGAAAAAATATGGAAAAGAAATAACATCCCAATATAAATATATATTTTTTGATGAATTTCAGGATGTAAATGATACTCAATTTTCAATTTTAAAAATTTTTGTAGACAATGGATGTTATTTAACAGTAATAGGTGACGATTGTCAAAATATTTATCAATTTAGAGGTACAAATAATTATTATATGATTAATTTTGATAAAGTAATTAAATCTCAAACATATAAACTAACTACAAATTATAGATCTACCGAACAAATAGTTAATATTGCTAATCAATCAATTAAAAATAATGAATTAAAAGTAGAAAAAAATATGGTTGCGATAAATAAATCTATCAAATATATTCCTAATACAGAAATAGAAGTCTCAAAACCAAAATTAGTTTTATGTAAAACAGAATTAGATTCATTAGATTACATTTGTAAAAAAATACAAATATTAATAGATAATGGAATAAAACTAGATTCGATAGCAGTTTTAGCAAGAAATTCTTTTCCCTTAAAATTAATAGAAACAGAGTTCACAAAAAGAGGTTTAGAACATGTAGCTTGTATTACTGATAAAAATTCTGATGATATTAAGAGAATTCTAGTTCCAAATAAGATTGCAGTTACTACAATACATAAATCAAAAGGATTAGAATGGGATGTAGTATTTATTTTAGGATTTTCACACGAACATTTCCCAGCTCATCTTAATAATAACATTAAGAATATCGAAGAAGAAAGAAGATTATTTTATGTAGGAATAACTAGAGCCAAATACTCATTATACTTGGTATCATATACAAAAGAATTTCCACTTAGTATATTTATATCAGAAGTTTATGATTTATTAAGTATGGTTAGATATAGAATAGAGGAGAAGATAGATAAAAAAAAGTTATTTGATTTTTCAGCTATAAATTTAGTAATAAAAGAATCATATGGAGTAAATGAGTTAGTAACATTATTAGATCCAAATGATTTAAGTAAATTACGAGAGAATAATTTAATTCCCAATATTGAACCTAAAACTGTAAATTTATTTGATAAAAATACAGAATTTTCATTTACAAATAGTATAAAAGCATTTGCACATGAACCAGATTTAGGTGAATATTGTGATAGATATATCACTCGTGGTATTATAATAAATAATAAAACTAATTTACAAGTTACATGTTTTGAGGATTTAGATACTGAACACATTATAAATACTAAAGAAATAGATGAAAAAGATTATGAAATGTATAATCTTTTGAAATCAAATCCAAATATATTTAAAGTATCTAAGGTTAATAATCCAGAATTAAAACATTTAATTGAATTAATGGAACAAGCTGAAAAACATAGTAATAATATTGTAAGAAAATTTACTTATCCAAAAAATATCTTGGAAAAAATAAGTAATGTTTATAAAAAAGTTAAGGATTTAGATAATCCAAATAGCAAACTATTAGAAGAAATATATTGGGTATCCTTATGTAGAAATTTTCGTAATGACAGAAATAGATTAGTATACAAAAATATTTTCCCATTGATTGAACAAAATTTGTTTTTAAAATTCGATAATATTACTTTGATTAATAGATTAGATGGGATTATCAAGTTGTTTGGGACCAATCAAGAAAATACCAAAATCAGTTCCAAATGTAAAATAAATGTTTTACATAAATTTAGCACAAATATTAGTAAAAAATGTGTGATATGTGGAGAAATTGATTTTATTAATTTAGATTCAAAAACTCTAGTAGACTTTAAATGTTCAGAAGGAGAATTTAAACTAGAATGGTTGATACAATTACTAATTTATTATAGTTTATATAAAAATAAAGAAGAAATTGATAAAATATCAATTATTAATGTGTTCAAGGGGAAAGAATATATTTTTGATTTGCCTAAAAATTATGATGCAAATGGTTTAATTAAATTTTTAGAAAACAAGATTTCTCAAGACCAAAATAGTTTTAGACCTGGTCCATCAATTGGATTAGATGGAATTGAAGATACCGATAAAGATTTAGTTACTAAAAACACATCAGTCATAAACAAATCTCATTATGAAATTAATTTTACATTATTTTCAGATGAAAATAGACCATATTCAATGATTTTAGATACAGAAACAAGTGATTTTAATGGAGATATTTTGCAATTTAGTTGGGTACTTATAGATGAATCTAATAATATAATATCAGAATCAAATTATTATGTAAAAAATAGGATACCATCAAAAGATTCTTATGAAATACATAAGATATCAATTGATAAACTAAGAAAATTAGGTAGTGATTTAACTAGCGTGATGTTAAATTTTGTAAAAGATTTACAAAAATGCAAAACAATAATTGGACATAATGTTGGGTATGATTTAAGATGCATTTTAAAAAATATGCGTAAATATGATATTATAATAAAAAATTCTGATAAAATAATGTATAATATTTTTGATAATTTTGATATATTATGTACAAAAAAATTATCTGGAAACAGGTCACTTGAAAAATTATATTTTGACTTATTTAAAACTAATTTTGTTGATGCACATGATTCCTATGTAGATGTAATTAATACTAGAAAATGTTATATTGGATTATTAGAGGAAATCAATAAAACAATAAATGAACAAAAAAACTCTAATATATTAAATAAATAATTTAAGTTATTGAATTAGCTTAAAATAAAAAAAATAATTATATGATATACAAATAATTTAATGTTCGAAATTGATTGTAATGAAATTATTGATGGAGAAAAAAAAATTATACAAACTAAATATCTATTAGGAAAAAATTCTATTAATTTAAATTGGTTAAAACTCTCTGAAAATGAACTTGCTTTATATGTTGACAATAGCATTAATAACCTTGTAGTTAGTACATTTGCAAAGGCTTTTCCTGAAATGAGTTTTATGGGAACTTTTTTACTTCAAATGTTTGAACCTGTTGAATTTATTGCAGATCTTGATGAAAAAAAAATTACAGAATTCTATTTTAATAATAATAAGCTAGATACAGACAAATTTATTATGAAGAGAAAGGAAAGTAATTTTGATTTGGACTCTTGTACTCTTGCTGAATTGGTTGTATGTTGGGACCCATTTCATCCTGATAATGTTCAATTGCTCTCTGAACAATCTCCCAATGATAAACTTGACCCAAAACTCCTAGATATGTTAGGAATGTTAAATTTAAATAAAGATGAAATAGAAGTTGATGATGAAGATTGTGAAGATAAAGATTATGAAGATGAAGATGAAGATTGTGAAGATGAAGAAGATGATGAAGATGAAGAAGACGAAGACGAAGAAGATGAAAATGATGTAGATGATGAAGTTAAAAATATTACATTTAATAATAAAGACCTTGATATAAACAATATATTTAAAAGTTTACCTTTGGATCAAAATGTGTTTGGTTCTTTATTAGGAGGGTTAGGAGGATTAGGAGGATTAGGAGGACTAGAAGGATTAAATAAAATGAACTCAGGTGTTCCTGATATCCAATCTTTCTCAGGTATTTTTAATAATATAAAAAACACATGGACTAATGATTATTATGATGCAAAAGAACAAGAAGAACTTGATGACTTTTTGATTCAAGATGAGACTGAAGAGACTAAAGAGCCTGAAGAGACTAAAGAAAGTGAACAAACTGAAGATGAAGATAACAAAGAATTAAATGAAGAAGATGTAAATTTATTAGCATCATCAGTTCAAATAAAAAAGACAACAAGATATTTAAATCAAGATGTATCCAACGTTGTAATCGAGGGAATATTAAAAATATCCAAAGAACGAATTGAAAAAATAAGATATATGTTAGACCGTGTAGTAACACCGGAACAATACCAAGTATTGATTGAGGAATATAAAAAAATTTCAAGTTCAGAAAAGAAAGAAATCGCTAGTCCCTTACCAATGTTACCATCTGTAGAATTTATTCAAAAAGTTAAAATTGATGATTTAGAGAACAAATATATAAATACAACAGTTGACTTATCAAATGACCAAATCGAAATAAATTTGTCTTATGAAAAAATAGTTTCAATAAAACAACACATTATTAAGATTTTAGAACTTTTACAATAAAAATTGATTTTTTAACAAGATATTGTTTATATTAAATAATATCTAGTAAATTATAACTATTATAACTATGCCGCCAAAACGTAATCTCAAGACCAAAGCAAAATCTACAAAAGATAATGATTTTAATAAAGTTAGTTCTTTACCAACTGGTAAAAAAATATCTAGTCCCAATTCAAGTCCTGATTTTAGTTCAGATTCAGAATCAGATTCAGAACCAGATTCTGAACCTGATAAAAAATCAAGTCCAGTTGTAATAAATATTCATACAAGAAATCAATTTAGTTTAATAATGGAAGATTCAGATGATTCTAGTAGTTCAGATGATTCAGATGAAGAAGATGATTCAGATGAAGAAAATGAAGAAAATGAAGAAAATGAAGAAGTTAAGGAAGTTGAGGAAGTTAAGGAAGTTAAGGAAGTTAAGGAAGTTAAGGAAGTTAAGGAAGTTAAGGAAGTTAAGGAAGTTAAGGAAGTTAAGGAAGTTAAGGAAGTTAAGGAAGATAAAACAGTAAAACAGACAATCTTACAAGTCCCACAAGAGAAAACAACTCAAGGGTTAAAAATAAATAAGGCAATGAGGGATAATTTAAAAAAATCTAAACAAGAGTCAAAAAAAGAAATTGTACACGGTGAGAAAAACAAATCGTCTGAATCAACCTTTTTAAGAACAATATTATCAGAAGACATAGAAATATTAGTAAATGGTGTTAACTTAATAAATGAAACTCATATAACAATAAATGAGAAAACAAAATACGTTCTAGTTGGAAAGAACGGTATTGGAAAAACAACACTAGTCAAATATCTTTATGAAAAAATAAAGGGAGAAGATGTATTAATGATTGAACAGGATATAGAAATTAAAGGTACAGAAGAGAAAGTATCAGATTTCATCCTGGGAGCTAATCAAGCATTATATGATAAATATATAGAAATGAGACAACTAGAACAATTAGTTGAAAAAGAAGATTGTTCAGAAGAGACATTAGAGAAATATCAGAAAGTATCTGAAGAATTATATATAGAAGGTTGGGAAAGTTATGAGGCAGAATCAAAGAGAATATTAAATGGTTTAGGATTTACAAATATATCTATTCCTGTAAATATATTGTCAGGAGGATGGGTAATGCGTTTAGCATTAGGAAAAGCTTTATTAAGATGTCCAACTATATTAATTCTAGATGAACCTACAAATCATTTAGACCTAGATGCAGTAATTTGGTTAACAGATTACTTATACAACTATAAGAAAACATTAATCGTAATAACACATCAAATCCATTTGACAAATGCGATAGCAGATTACATTTGGTATATTGGTAATCCAGAATTAACAGGAACCAAAGTATATTCAGTAAAGGGTAATTATTCAAAAGTAACAAGAATGTTAGAGAATATGGAAATGGAGACAACTAAAAATTATGAAAAATTCACAAAAAGGGTAGATGAATTAAAGAGAAAATCTACACCCAAAAAAGAAGTGGATGAGTTTATAAAAAAGTCTGGAGTACCAAGACCACCTAAACCATATGAAGTAAATATTAATTGGGAACCAGTTAATCAATTAAGTTCATCAAATATAATTGAATTTAGAGATGTGGATTATTCTTATGGTGATAAACAAATTTTTAATAAAATAGAATTTAGTATAAGCATGGGACAAAAATTAGTAATTGTTGGCCCCAATGGTATAGGAAAAACTACATTATTTAAATTAGCTTGTGGAAAAATAGAATCAGAAAATGGTTATATTATAAAAGATGAGAGATTAAGAGTTGGATACTATAATCAGCAAATCGTAGACAGTTTACCATTAGAAATGACTCCAATCCAATTTTTACAAACAATCAATTCAAGACTAGATAATGGTGCTTGTAGAGGTATTTTAGGGAAGTTAGGAATAAAAAAAAATGATACCGTAGATTTACCAAATATAAAGATTAATTTACTATCTGGAGGTCAAAAAGCAAGAGTATCTTTAGCATCTGTTCAAATGAATTCACCCCATTTAATATTACTTGATGAACCAACAAATCATCTTGATATGGAAAGTATTGAAGGATTAATAAAAGGTATAAATGAGTTTAATGGTGGTGTAGTAGTAATAACTCATGATATGTATTTAATTGAAAATATAGAAAACTGTATAATTTATGAAATCACAAATAAGAAAATTAAAAAATTCAATGGAGAGTTTGATGAGTATTGTAATAAAGTTATTAGTTCAAACAAATAAATTTTTTTATATTGACAAAAATGGTTAATAAAATTTTTTTTTGTTAATATAAAAAAAATATTAATTAATAATATATAATGACAATATTATTAGAATATAATCCACAATTTACGTTATGTAAAATAAAAAAAGGAGGTAAGTCAGTAAAACCTACAATTAAGGGAACAATAAATTGTATATTCAACATAACAAATAGTGTTTTAGGTATTAGTATAGATACAGAATCAGGTGTTATTAAGGTAGATAAAAATTTAAAACCTGGTAATTATGTTCTTGAAATAGAGGCAGTAGATGTTAATACAAAATTATCAGCAAAAACAAGACATGTAGTATTTATGCGTGATCCAAACCAAGTATTTCCAGGAGATGAAGAAATATCAGATGAAGATGATTGTTCTACATGTGTTGATAATAAAAAAGATAAAAAACCTATAACACATTTAGATAAAAGACAAGTTATAAAAAGTGTTAATAAAAGAAATATAGGAAAATCTTTGATAAATAATAAAAAATTAAAAACAAAAAGTAGTTTTAATATAAAAAATTATTTTTCAAAAAACATAATAAAAGAAAAGAATATATCTTATTACTTAAGTATATTAATTTTTGGAATATTAATAACTTTTTTTAGAGATGGAAATATATAAAAATAAAAACTTGATATAAAGTTTACACAATAATTAATATTAAATGATTAAAATTAATTATAAAAAACCAGAAGCATCAGAATCTCCTGATGATATTTGTATTCACAATTTAACTATTTCAGATAAATACAAAAATCTATCAACATTTTCACAATCATCAATTGCTTGGCTTAAAAATGATCCATCTAGAGATTATCAAGACTTAGAAAATTTAATTAGAACATTAGATTTAGACACTCATCTAATAGCAAAACCTTATGAAAAAAGTATATATGGAGAATTAAATTTAACAATTCCTAATAGGATAAATCAAACTGAGGAATTAACTCACGTATTATTGATTTCTTGTAGAAAAAAAGAAGAAGCAATAAAAGAACTTGAAAAATTCCATTCTTCATATGAAGAAAATTATGCTTTATTAAAGAAAACTGGATGTTTAACAGATATTAATTCCAATAAAAAAACTAAAGAATTTGAAAATTCTATAAATTCCATAAATACGGAAAACAAACAAGTAGATCCAGAAACTCAAATATTAAATTCAGAAATCAAATATGATTTTATTAATGTAACTGGTAAAGAATCAATTCAAGTAATTATTGAGGATTTAACAAAGAAATATGATAAAGAACCAGAGAAAAAGATATGTGGTAAATTAGGAGAAAAAGATATTTATTCACTAATAATAAATGGAGAAATAGTAAGTCCAATTGGTTGGATTGAGGATGAATTTGATTATCAACTAATTGATTTTAGAATGTTAAGAAAAACTTGTTAGATACATTAGATAAACTAAATAAATTTATTTTTTTCAAAATCAAATATATAAAATGAATAAATTTGATTTCAATGATATAAAAAACAACATGGATAATCAGATGGATATATCAGATTATAATCCATTTGTTTTTGAGTTTGTAAATACAACTGAATATATTTTATTTACTTGTACTTATGACAAGTCCACAATGCAAATAATAAGTCCAGGTAAAATTTTAATTCCTTGTGATTTTTCTAATGTATATATAAAAAGTTTACTAGAGATTGATATGAAAAAAAGTATAAGAGATGGAAATAAATATTTGTATGAAAAGTATACATTATCAAATCAATTATTAAATTCTCAAGCATTAGGATTTATTGAATTTGAGGGAGGTTATTATGATCCAGGAAGTTGTGGTTCAGTTGAAGAATTTACAGTAACAAAAGCAACAGGAATGTTTGAAGGTATTCATAGAGTAATTAAGGATTTTACTCAACCAACGAGAACTTTATATTTTGTGAAAAAATTAGATTATTGAATTAAAAAAATAAAATTTTACACAAAACCTTAGCCATATAAATAGTTTCATCTAAATTAAAATTATCATTATTTCTACCACTAAACTTATGATTTAGTAGCGGATTAAATTTTTCTTTATTTTCAAAATAAACAGATAAAAATGATTTTAAAAATATATGAGCGAATACTTGACCAGCACATTTTCTAATTCCTGTACCGAATACAAGATTTTTATAATTATCAGTATAGTTAGAAAAGTTAGCTACTTTATCCAAAGGTATAAAATATTGTGTAGATGTTTCAGGTTCAAATCTTTCTAAAATTGGAAAAGGATGGAATGAATATATAATTTTATTAATCAATTCTATGTTAGGTTGTTGAGTATTTGATATCAAAGATTTGTCTAAAAGTATTTGTGTGTTTACCATAATATCTGAAATATTAATCATTGGACTAATAATAAATGGCTGTAGAATAACACTATAATATTCAGGTTTATTCCAGTTTTCACCAAAAATAGAATAAACTTTATCATTTGATTTAATAATATCTAAAATAATTTTAATTGAGGCAAGTTTAATATTGTAGTTAGCTTTACCTTTTAAAGAAATTTCTTTCCTCCATTCCAAAGAACCCATAAATAAAATATCTAAATCATTTTGACTAATTTCTTTATCAAATAAAAATTTACAGAAAGATTGAACAGTTATTTTACTTATTAAAACAGAATCAATAATTTTACCAGAATTCAAATATTTAAGTGAATAATTTTTAACATATTCTCCTAATAATCCATTATTTAACTCCATTTTACTAATAAAATATATAAAATTATTTTTGACAGTTTCCCATTCTTCATTATCTGCTGATTCTAATGAAATAATTGGTTTCCATGCTGGAGTAGCAACCAAACATTCTATAAAATTACCTTTAGTTTTTAATTGTAAAACTCGATTAATTTTATCAATATTTGTGACATCAAGATGCTTAAAATAAACTACTTTTTTAATACCAAGTTTTTTAGCTAATAACAAAAAAAATATTTCTTTAAAATCATAATATCTAATTAGATATATTATTAATAGCAAAGTAAATGGTAATAAAAAAAATATTATTATTGAAGAAATAAAAAAATAAAACATTTATTATATAAATGTTTAATAAAATATTTTACAAAGGGATAGATAATGTATTATATAATTTTACTTTTCTGATATTAGATTTGTTTAAAATAGAAATTGAAATAAAATATATAACAAAAAAATTTTATAATCTGGGAATTTCAAATCATGTGTCAGAATTTGATGTTTTTTTATTATATGTTTTGTTTATAAATGATAATTTTAATTATAAATGGGTATCTGATGAAAGATTTAAAAATTTTCCAGTTTTAGGTTCTTGGGCAACTTATAATAAAACAATATTTATAAGTAGAACAGATGGTTCTGGATGTAAAAGTATTAAACAAAATGCCCAATCATCTGATAATATATTTATTTTTCCCGAGGGTACCTTATTTTATAAAAAAAGTATTGATAAGAGTAATGAAACTTGTAAACAAATTGGAATAAAAAAATATGAAAATGTATTATGTCCAAAATTAAATGGTTTTAATATGCTATGTAAAATTTTAAAACCAAAGTACATAACAAATATTACTCTAGAATATATTTTTGATGATAAAAATTTTTTAAAAAAATCAAATGAACCATTGACAATTTCAAACATGTATAAGAATCCTCCAAAGAAAATTATTATTACAGTAGATAGAATTAGATATTCTGAAGAAATTAATATTAATCAAATTTTTAGAGATAAAGAAAACATGTTTATAAACAAATAAATACTAAAAAATTGATATTTATTTAATATATATATTATCCATATAGATAATTCTTATAATGTCAATAACACAATATTCAAATTTTGAGGTTGAAGTTAACGAAGTTCCTATGCCTTTTGGTGGAACTAAAACTCATACTGACCTGGTATTTCGTAGAGTATTAGGTCCTGAAATAATTGATGTATTAAAAGATTTAATTGATACTGACGAAGTATATAATGACCCAGTAAAACTATGTCCGGATGAATTATATCCTTATATTAAAGATATTAAAAAGAAAATTGAAGACAGTGAAGCATTTTATCTGATTGAATTATCTGAATGGTTAGGAGAATATTTTAAGAGTAAAATTGAACAGTTAGATAGACTTGAGGCTGATGGAAAAATTAATTTTTCAAATCTAGAACAAATATTTAAAATTGGGACAAAATGTATTGGAACTTATATTGAATTACCAGTTGGTTTCATTGTTAGTAGAACAGAAAGAACAACTGATTCTTATGGTTCTCCAGTATTTAGTGTTTACGGTAAGGTTACAATTTCTCGAGGAGATAAATTTATTCAAATAGATAAATCTTTTAAGATAAATTATTTCGGAGGCGCTCAATATATTAAAAATCTATCAGTTAGACCTATAACTGATGAAGAGTTAACTACTCTAACTGAACGTGGAAGAAAATATGTTAATTATGCTCTATCATCACATTATGTATCTTATACTGGAAATATGATGATTAAAACAATGTATGGTTATCATAAATTCAAAGCTGATGGTAGAGTAATGATTGACCCTACTGGTTTTAACAAAAAAATACCGGGTTATACTAATTTTAGAACATTTGTTGAGTGTGAAAGTATACCAGAAGAACTAATGTTTATGTGTATACCTTATACATACGGATTTAGTTTTACTACAAAAAACTGGGGTGAGATTCTTATTGACAATATAGGAGAGATTAAATTTGACGATAATGCATTTGATTATCTTGTATTAGATGAAAATCTTAAACAAATGGTTAAATCATTAGTAGTAAATTCAACTGGAGCATTTACAGATATTATCACAAATAAAAGTGGTGGAACAATATTATGCTTAGCTGGTGTACCAGGAACAGGAAAAACTTTAATGTGTGAAAGTTTATCAGAACTTTTACATAAACCACTATACAGTATTGGAGCAGGTGAACTTGGTGTTGATGTAAAAGGTATAGAAAGTAAACTTGCAGAAATTTTAGAAATTGCTAATGCCTGGGATGCAATTATTTTAATTGATGAATCTGATATCTTTATGGAGAAACGTTCAACAAAAGATTTAGTACGAAATGCGATGGTATCAGTATTTTTAAGATTACTAGAACGTCATCAAGGAATAATGTTCCTAACAACAAACAGAATCGATGACTTCGACCCTGCGTTTAAAAGCCGTATATCAATAAGTATTAAATTTGATGATTTAGATATTACTTCAAGACATAAAATTTGGACTAATCTACTTCATGCAGCAAATGTTACTTTAGACGAAAAAATAATAAATGAACTATCAAAATGGGAAATGAATGGACGTCAAATTAAAAGTTGTATCAGAATGGCTCAATGTTTAGCTTTAGAAAAAAGTGAAACTCTTAATAAAGAGTACTTTGATAAAGTTATTCCTTTTGTTATTTAAGGAAATTATTTCAAGTATATTTCTTTTGTTATTTTTTGATTAGATTGATATTGATTTATAACAAAATTTTTTTATGAAAAGTATATAATAATGATAAATTTATTTGGTATTATTATATGTGTATTTTATTTATGGACAAGTTATCATGTTTTTATGGGTAGAACATATGGTTCATTAAAGTATTTAATATCAATATGGGTATTATCTTTTTCATTAGTAATAACTGTTATTCTCTATATAATATATAAAAATCAATATTGGTTATTATTACCTATTATACCATTCCTAATATATACCTATATAGACAACAAAATAAAGCAGAAAATGTCTACTATTATATATAAAAAAATTGATTAAATTAATGTATAATAGTATAATATATATATAATCATTCAAACAATAACCAATATGTCAGACCAAGAACAAGATAGAGAATACGAAGGTAAAAAATTAGGAAATAAAAAATATCTTAAAAAAATGTACGAGGCAAAAAAAGCTAAACGCCGTGGTTATGGTAAAAAAGAAGAACCAAGTGAAGAAGAAGAAAATTCTGTTAGTGGAGTTAAACAAGGAGATGAAGAAGAGGAAGAAGAGGAGGATGAAGAAGAAGAGAAAGTATCTAGAAGAGGTAGAGGTTCTCCAAAATCAGCACCATCTTCATCTAAAAATTCACCAACAACCACAAATTCAATGGGTTCTCCAACTGGATTTGATGATGCTTTTGTTAATCCTGAAGAAGAATTTAATACAAATACATCGCAAGAAATTCATGTTCATGCGGTTTTAAGACCTAAAAAAACAAACAAGTTTGATACTGTAGTTACAGGTTTATGTTTAGATAATAGTTCATTAAAAGAATTATTATCAAAAATAAAAACTAAATTTGGTATAGGTGGAAGTATAGCAATAAGAGAAGATTTTGATACAAAGCCTATACTTGTTTTTATGGGGAATTATGTGGATGAGATTCAGATGTATTTAGCAAAGGAGTTGAAGAAAGATATAAGATTCATTATCGCACACAATTAGATGTGTATTTATATATTAGTTAAAAAAATAAAATTACAAGGTTATTTGTTGATTTGAAAAAATATTTTTTGAATCCAAAAAATTCTTAATTTTTTTTGTAGGCATATTATATTTTATGTTTAAAAAAGCATATAACACACATATAATTTTTTCATAATCATCAGAAAATATTAGTATATTTTCTTGTAGTTTAGACTTTATATTTGTTCTAGTTTGATTACTTATAATATTATCTATAGTCAACATAATATTTTCTGATGACAAAATATCTTCAGTCTTATTAACTTCAGTATTATAATATAGTGTATTCAAATCAGATTTAGAAAAGATATTATCATGATTACTTATGTTAATTATAAATTTAAAATTATAATCACGAATAACACAATAATTATTAAAGTGAAATATATTACCAATAAAAATATTATCAATGATATAAATTGGTTCTGAGAATATTTCTTTTATATTAAAATTAAGTTTGTTGTAGGTATATGATTTTTTAATTGAATTAAAAAAGTAGATAAAATCCATTTATATATAAATAGTATTTATTAAATAAGTAAAAATATTTTCTCATATAATAAATAGATAATGAACAGTTTTAGATTTTCAAATGGTAAACCAAGTAAAAAAATTAAATCAAAACCAAAAAAAATATCAGCAAAAGCTGAAGAAGAAATAGAAATTCCTCTCGAAAGTTTATTAGGTAATCAAGGACAAGAATCAGATGAAGTAGAAGATTACACAATAAATGAATACTATCTTTACAATGACATTTCAATAAAAACAGTTATGGGTTTGATAAAATTTATAAAAAATGCAGAAAAAAGATGGAAAAACTTTTTAATAGAGAACTCAGACATAATGGAAAATGCTCAACCTAAACCATTAAAAATTTATGTAAATTCAAATGGTGGAGATGTTTTTGCAGCCATACCATTAATAGATGCAATGTCTAATTGTTCAATACCAATACATACATATATTGAAGGAATAGCTGCAAGTTCTGCAAGTTTAATTTCAATGGCTGGTCATAAAAGATTTATAACAAAAAATTCATTTATGCTAATTCATGAATTACGTTCGGGAGTAGAAGGAACATATTCTAATATTACTGATGAATTAGAAAATTGTAATAAACTAATGAAAGTAATTAGAGAATTTTATATAAATAAAACTCAAGGGAAACTTAATAATGATTATTTACAAGAAGTTCTAAAAAGAGATTTAATTCTTGATTCAGAAGAATGTATAAAATTAGGTTTAGTAGATGAGGTGATAGGATAATTAAATAATTTAATAAACTATAATTTGATAAAAGTTACCAAATAAAATATTTTTTTTTAAGAATAAATTTCTTATAATACTTAAGAGTAATTTATTTAAAATTTTAATGGAAAATAAAGTAATTATTTATGAAATGTTTTTAAGAGATGGATTACAATCTATAAAAAAAAATTTCCCTTATGAAACTAGATTTGATTTTTATAAAGGAATTGTTGATTCAGGTATAACCAATATAGAAATAGGTTCTACAACTTCTGAAAAGATATTACCACAAATGTCAAATATTTTAGAGTTATCAAAATTAGTTTCAAATTATAATACAAATGATTCTGTTGTAAACAATTATATATTATGTACAGGTACAAAAGGACTTGAAAAAGTATTGTTATTAGATTCAACAAAGTTAAAACATATAAGTTTAGTTTGCTCACTATCAGATAAGTTTGGTATTTTAAATCTAAAAAAAAATAGTAAGGACTGTGTAAAAGCTACATTAGAACAATTAGATATAATAGGAGAAAAATTACAAGAAAATATAGGTAGTGTTCGTATATATTTATCTTGTTTTTATGGTTCTTTATGGGAAGAATTTAATGATGAATATATTAAAAATGTAATTGAAATAATAAATACAATTGGAACTAAAATTAATACGCTAAATATTAATGACAAGGTTGAGTTAGTTTTATCAGATACATATGGTTTTGCTGGTGAATTATTTATAAATAAGACCAGACTAGAATATATGTTTGAAAATATAAAAATAACATCTAATATATCAATACATTTACATACAAATGATGATTTTTATAATTTGATAGATATATGTTTAAATAATTCAGTAACTAGATTTGATTCAAGTATATTAGGAATAGGAGGATGTCCTTTTGCTGAGGACAATTTAAAAGGTAATATTGATACATATAAATTAGTAAAATATTTGTCTGGAAAAAATATTCAAACAAAAATTAATTTGGAAAAATTAAAAAAGACTGGGGAAATTTTAAGTAAATTTATCTTCTGTCAGGACCTCTAGGACCTCTTTGTTTTTTACCACCTTTGTGACCCCAAATTTTCCAATTGCATCTAGATAAAACTCTAAGTTGGAAAGCAATTTCAGGAAGAACAAGTGCATGGAAAGAAACAACTAAGCCAATTGTACCCCATAATCCTAAAGCTTGGAGTGAACCAGCGAATAAGAATAATAAGAGTGAAAGTAAACCAACAGTACCTAATACAACGAATACTACTCTAAGAAGTTTGCAGTCATAAATAGTTAAAGTAAGATAGACAGATACTAAACCTACTAAGACAACGAGTATTCTAATGATTTCTTCGAGACCGTGGCACCCAGGCAATAAGACTTCTAAAAAATTAAATGACATGGTATATATAAATATCTTATATATAATTTATATTTCCGGGGGAAAAATTGATTAATTTTAAAAATATTTATATTATATATTTTTACTATGATAATTAAGTATATTTCAGATATTCATCTAGAATTTTTACAAAAAATTAAACCAACATGGGTTTCTAAACTTATAAATTCAGACGCAGATGTTTTGGTATTAGCCGGCGATATTGGTTATCCAATGAGAACTGAATACTCTGATTTTTTAATTAATGTAAATAAGATATTTGAAAAAACATTTCTTATAACCGGAAATCATGAATATTATTCTAGTTTTACTATTGAGCAAAATAACAATAAGATTAAACAAATTATCGAAGAAAATAATTTAGCTAATGTAAAATTTCTTTTAAACGAATATGAAGACTATAAAGGCTATCGTTTTGTAGGGTCAACTTTATGGTCTAAAATATATAATCCAAATTTTTTAATTAACGATTTTAAACAAATACCTGGGTTAACTGTTGAAAAATATAATATGTTACATCAAGATTCTATTAACTTTATTGATAAAACTATTAAAGAAACTCCTAAACCAATAATAATGATAACCCATCATCTTCCGTCTCACTCACTTACTGATCCAAAATACGCTTCATATGCAGATTATAATCAATGTTTTTCATCAGATTTAGATCATATTATTAAAGAACCAATTAAAGCTTGGTTCTATGGACACACTCATATTCCTTCTTTTAAGGAGATTAATGGCGTAAAACTATTATGTAATCCTATTGGATATCCTGAAGAAAGTTCTTTTGCAGATTTTAATAGAAAAATAACAATTGAAGATATATAAAATTATTTTAATTTCATATCATTAAGTGAATTTAAAACTTGTTTCAAGGTATCTTTTTTTTTATAATGCTGTATATGTAATCTTAATATATTACGTAGATAGTCTGGAATTAAATCTTTTGATTCATTTTTTTTCTCAACCCAAATAAATAATTCTTTTTGTGATTCAAATAAGACTTCCATAGTTTTTGAATATATTTTTCTATAGCTGAGTATAGATTGAGATAAATTTGTATCTAAACTATTTATAATTGATATTACTGTATTATAATCACATGTTTTACCATTTATTTTTATATTATAATTGTCTTCAATATATTCTAAAAAATCATCATACTCAAATTCTTCTTCAGTATCTGGATTGATAACAGCCAAGTTTTCTAAAAATTTTTTTAAATCTAAACTATTATTTTTTTTCCAAGATATTATATTATTAAATATTTGTGTATCAAATTTTAATGATGTTAAATTATTATAATTTTTGAAAAATATTATTTTAGATAATGTATAATTATCATTTGATAAAGCACATATACATACAAACATTGAGTATATTGTTTCTTTGATATAATTAAAATATTCAGTATTATGAATATTTTTTTTATTATTTTTTTTTTCAAAAAATATGTAATAACCATCTAAATTAACTTTTGAACTAATATATTTATCATCATCTTTTATTCTGTCATGAATACTTTCAAAATATTCTAAACCAATTTCAAAAAATTTAGAATTTTTACATATATTATTATCAGTTTTAATTGGCGTTGATACTTTTAGATATGCATCGTGTTTATAGGTACATGTTGCTAATTTTATTTCTTTATCATTTTCACTAGCAACTTCACATCTAGCATCTAATAAGATATCAGGAAAATATTTTTTAAGTTTATGAATGATTGCAAAAAAATTAATTTTAAAAATATTTTCTGGTCTAACTTTTATCTTATCATAGTCTATTTTGTCTAAATCGAAAAAATCAAATTCATAATCATAACTAAACTGTATAGTTTTTATTATGTTTTGATCTGTACTAGTTAAGTATTTTGTTAAAATAATTAAATCTGATTTTTTATATAATTTTGTTTTTTTATCATACCAATCTTTTATTTTGTGAGGAATTGAATATATATTTATTATTCATTTTAATTATATTTTATATTTTCAATTTTTTTTATGATATAATATATATAATATGACATATATTGATAAGACATATGATATGTCAAAATATCATTTATTTAAAAGTGGAGGTTTAAAATCATATTTAAGTGACGCTACTATTAGTAAATTAAAAAAATCAATTAAAGAAAATATTAAATCTCCAAGTAAGAACAGAAAAGTTTATGTGATCAGTTTTTTTATAAAACCAGAATCAGAAAATCCATTAAGAATTGTTTGTGGTCAATATACATTAACAACAAAATTAGCATTAGTAATGGAAGATGATGACGTATCTTTAACAATTAAATATACCAAAGATGAACTTGAAAAATATGGTTTTAAAAAAGAACATATAAAAAAAATTATAAAGTCTGTAAAAGAAAAAACAGCTTCTTTTGTTGACTTTACTGATAATATTACTCATATATTAAAAGTGACAAAGTAAAATTGATTGTAGTTTCTAACACATTTTTATAGCATATTCTAATAGTTTATTATCATTATGTAAACATTCATCAGGAATTTCTACACCATAATAACGTTCACTATAATCCCAAAAACCCCCCATATACTTTGGTGGTTTTACACCATAAGTTTTGATTATATTCATTGTTTCTTTGAAATCAAAATCAAAAGAATTATATCTATCATCATCACATGGTTTAAGTCCATATTTAGTTAAAACTGCATGATGCCATGGATCTTCAACATATGTTAGTTGTTTTTTTGAAAGTTTAATAAATGGTTTGAATTCAATTCCATAATCAGAAGGATTAACACTTAATTTACATTGTTTAATATTCATATTTTATTTAATTATTTATTTGTATATATATAATTAATTTCAATTTTTTATATTTTGAAAAATGGTTTAAATTTATAATTTGTATATATAAATTATAAGTAAAATGAACTTTCCTTACACTGATGGATTTTTTTCAATAGATTCAGACCATGGATTCCTACCAATAAAAGCACCACTAAAGACTTTACCAGAAACTTATAGTTCATTACAAGAAATAATAACTAGATTACCAGAATTAATTCATAAAGGGAAAGAATTAGAAAAACTAGTAATTTCTTTACCTAATTATGTTGAAGAAATTAAATTGGAGACTGATATTTTTGTTGTTCAAGCTTTATATCGCGCTTATACTTTTGTGACATCTGGATATCTTTTACAACCAGCATTTGCAACCCAAACAAGTGGTAAATATGGAAAGGGAAGAAAAGTGTTACCAACAAATATAACTCAACCTCTTGAATTAGTCTCATCAAAACTAGATGTATTTCCCTGGTTAGATTACCACTATGCTTATTCTCTAGGAAACTATGTTAAAAAAGATCCAGAAGGTAGTTTTGATTATACTAATTTGGATATGGCATGTAAATTTAGTGGTACAGATGATGAAACTGGTTTTATTATGGTACATGTTGATATAAATTCAAAATCTCCAGAACTAATTAGAGGGATTCAGCTTGCTCAAACTGATACTAATGCTGGGCTGGAGTTAATTTATGAGTGCATAACAAAAATTAATGAAAGAAGGAAAACAATGTGGAAAGCATCTAATCATAAAAATTATAATAATTTTAGAGCATTTATCATGGGTATTAAAGGTAATACAGATATTTTTGGTGAAGGAGTTCTTTATGAAGGTTCTGAAGATACATCATTAAGAACTTATCGAGGACAATCTGGTTCTCAAGATGATATAATACCTACTATTGATATTTTTACTGGTCTTTTTAAACATTATCCAAAGAATATGTTAACAGAATATTTATTAGATATGCGTCAATATAGACCAAAAGTTGTACAAAAATTTTTATCTGATTTACAAAAAAATCATATTGATATAACACTTTTAGATAAGATAGGATTAAGATACCTTTATTTGATACAAGAAGAAGTACATAATTTTAGAAATGGGCATTGGATGTTTGTTCAAAAATATATTATGGAAAACACAAAATACCAAGTAGCAACTGGAGGTACACCAATAACAACATGGCTTCCTAATCAAATTGAAGCAGTATTAAATTATATGGGTAAAATTCTTGATATGTTAGGAGATGATGCATTTGCAAAAATTAAAAAAGAAGATTTAAAAAATAGACGTAATGTCTTAATAAAACAAGTTGAAGAACTAAAAAAAGTAGATTACAATGTAGAATTAATATATAAACTTGAGGGTGTATATAAAGAACATTAAATTTATTAAGGGTAAAAATTTTTTTGTATAAATATATTAATATAAAATGGAAAAAATTATTATACTACTTGTTATTTTAATAGCAATTTATTTATTTTGGAACAGAAGAGAAGGATTTGAAAATTGGGGTACTGAATATGAAAATATTAATTTATCAAAAGTAGCCAGACAAATAGGAGATTACAATAGTGGTAAACAAAATCCTTGGGATAATAACTTTTATGGACATAGAGGGTGGATAAATCCAATGGATGCAAATAATTTTGCTAATATGATTGCTAGAGATTTACAAAAACCTTTTGCTTCTCCTATGAATTCATCGAGTCCTCTTCCTGCTTGGGATCCAGTATCATATCGTGATGTCCAATTACCTGATGGTAAATTTGTTGGACAAATACAAGCTAATTAAATTTATCTAATTTTTTATAAATATTTTTTTAACCTGATATAAATTATCTAATTTATATATAAAAGATATGTCAAAGAAAAAGTCAAAAGATTTATATACAGATTTACATCCTCAAACAACAATTCAAGGTACAGGTTTTGTTAATGAGGAAGCTGCAGAAAAAACTTTAGAGCTTATAAAAAATCGTAGTATTAGATATCAATTTGATGTAATCAATACAATGTATAATAGAGCAAAATATCATCCTAATCAAACATCGGAAATGAGAGATGCTATGAAAATTTATCGTAAATGGATAAACCAATATGATAAACTTAAAAAAAAAGAAAACAAAACATATCCATTTTTATCCTTAGATGTAATAAAATCATACGAAAAATTAGCTGAAAAATATAAAGTTTCAGAGGTAGCTAGAGGATTAGTTAAAGGTATCAAAACTGACCAGGGATTTTTAAAAGTATTAAAAAGTGTAACACATCCAAATAAACTTCAGTATATCCCAGTTAAAAAAACAAATCCAAAAGGTCAAGATTATTGGAGTTATCGAATCAGTTTTATAAAATCAAGATTAGGTCAAATGAAAGCAGCTAATACTCCATTATTCTATACAGAAGGTAAATATAAAGATTTACCGACAAAACAACACGTTATATTAATTTTACATGGATTTTCACCATTAGGAAAATTATTAAAAAAAATAAATTTATAATATAAATAATATATGTCAACAATTACTTATAAAAATATTATTAATTATAATTTAATAAATAATTTAATATTTATTGATTCAACTGTACAAGATTATGAAAAGTTTTATGATAATTTAAATGAAAATACTTTTGGTATAATATATAATAAAAATTCAGATAAAGATGAAATTTTAAATTTGTTAAAAGAAAAATTTGTTAGTTTAAAAAGACTTTGTCTTGTTATTGATAATTCTAATGTTTATAATAAAATATTTATAAACAACCAGCCATTTTTTACAATAGAAGACTTAACTGAAACTAATAATCAAAATTATTCTACAAATTTAAAATTCATAATTGAAATAATTAAAACATTTGGTATAACTAATTTTGATAATTTAATGTGTTATTCTATGTTATATGATAATTGGAACCAATATTATGATATACTTAAAAATGAAACGAACACTATAATAGGAGCTTCAAGTAACCAAACTGGTAATGTTTTAAATGGAGGAGATTGGATATTGGAGTCAATTAATGAAGATATCCAAAATATATATTTTACAAATGGAATATCTAATTACAATTTGACTTTAGCTATTACTATTTCTGGTGCACAGGGAACAACAACGTATATGCGTTTAAATGGTAGTACCATTCAATATTCTACTGATTCTACATTTGCTTCAGGTGTAAATGATGTATTATCTTGGCCAATTACACTAACTAATTCCACTACAACTCCATCATCAGCTTTTACTTTAAAATTAGTTAGTAATATAACAATAAGTTCTGGAATTACAGGTGGTCCAACAGCATCAACAGGTTGTTTTGTTATTGGTTCAAATTGGATTACAATTGATGGTGATTTTTATGGAGCAACAATAGGAACATCTGGAACTGGAATATCTAGTTATCAGGGATTGATACAAAATGGTACTGGAACAAATGCTTTTTCAAATATTACTGTTACAAAACTGGGAGTATTATCATTAGGGGGAAGTACGTTAAATACTCCTAGTAATGCTTCAGGATGGTTAGGAAAAACAAATTTTGGAAATAATGGTGGAACTACAACAAATTCTTCTAATATAAGTTTGTGTTGGTCAAACGGAGATATAGCTGCAAATTGTGGAGGATTGCTTGGAAGTAATTCAGCAAACACAACAATAATAAATTGTTATAGTTCCAATACAAATTCACTAGGATCAAAAGCAGGAGGAATTGTAGGATTAAATGGGAATTACTTATATATATCACAATGTTATTCAAGATCGTGGAAAGCGGGTTCTGGAAATCCAGGTGGAATTGCTGGAGATTCATTATCAAATTCCACAGTAAATAATTGTTATTGTTTTACAAATAACATTGCTACAACAATAAATAATGTTACAATAACGTATTGTTATGTTACAAGTTCAACAAGTTCAACATCAACACAATGGTCAGATACACAAGCAACATCAGGTGGTTCTACTGGTAATACATTAGATCCATCTACAAGTCCAACATACGAAACAATAAGTAGTGTTTTATATCTAAGAAACCAAATTGGTTCTGTTTGGACGGATACAAGTTATTATGATGAAAATCCATCAACATCAAATACTCCTTGGATATTAACAGCATTTAATCGTAGTCCTTATTCTGTAAATGGTTCAAATCCAGTAATAACAACACACGACACTGATACAACGCCTCTTCCATACACTATACCTCATTTAAATACAAGATTATTACAAGGAGCAGGATACACATATTCATTAATTGGAAATAATAATCAATCACCAGTAACATATTCAACTATCACTATGGGTACTCAATCAAATGTTTCAGGAACTAATCCGTCAGACACAACTGGTGATCTTACGGTTAATACAGGAACTTTTAATGGTTCATATTCAATTAATGTACTTTATGAAGATACTGCATTGTCTTCTTACACAATTAGTACAGTAAATCTAACACAATCAACTTTATGTTTTCATTCTGAAACAAAAATATTGTGTGTTATTGAAGGAAAAGAAGTATATATACCAATTAAAGATATAAAAATTGGTACAGAGGTTAAAACATATTTACATGGAAATAAAAAAGTTATCTTAATAGGTATGTGTAAATTAGTGAATAACCCAATAGAAAAAGTTTATTCCCTATATAAATTAAGTAAAGAAAAAGTTCCAGAATTATTAGAAGATTTATATGTAAGTGGTCTTCATTCTATTTTAGTAGATAATTTAACTTTAGAGCAAAGTGAAAAAACTAAAAAATATTGGAAGAAATTTTTAAAAATAGATGATAAATATTTGTTAATGGCGTGTGTCTGTGAAGATTTTGAAATTTGTGAAAATTATAATACAAATGATATGTATCAAATTGTATTAGAAAATGATAATGAAAAAGAAAGATATGGTATTTGGGCAAATGGAATTTTATCTGAAAGTATGTCTCTTAATACATTTAAAAAGAAAAATAGATTTACAAAAATAGAGTCAACAAATGAAAATATTTTATAAATAAGATTTTATATGTTTAATAAATTTTATATATCCTTTTTATATATAAAATGTTAGATTTGAAATTAACTTTTTTGAGTTTGATTATTATTACAGCAATTGATGGTACTTATCTAAATCTTAATTCTGATTTTTATAAACCAATTATGGAACCAGGACAAAATTTAAATTTAGTTTATGGAGTGTTAGCTTGGTTAACTATTGTAATTTCAATACAATTAATTGTTTTATCAAGACCTGATATTAGTATTTCAAATAGCTTTATTTATGGGGTTTTATTAGGTTTTGCAACATACGGGCTTTATAATTTTACAAATGCAGCAACTTATCCTAATAAATGGAATAATCAAATAATAATTGGAGATACTGCTTGGGGAATGTTATTAACTGGTACAATGTCTTATATAATGTTTAAGTTAAATAAATTGTTAAATTAAAGAAATAAAAATTAAATTTTTTGACAATTTACTGTATCTTTAATACATTTGATAATAATATTATATTCTTTAGATGTAATACCGTGGTATCCAGGTATAGATATTACTTTGTGATTTGGAAATATATAATTGATTTCATCACAAAATGGGTGATAATTATTTGTATTAATAAGAGGGTCATCATTTGAAATTATTAAATATCCCGATAAATTCTTCCTAGGCATAAATCTTATTCCATTTAAATCATTAACTGCAAGAATTGTTGATGTTCCTGCGAGTGATTTTACCATATAAGTAAATATATAATTGTGTTTTGATAATTTAGAATATCTTGAAATAAATTTATAATAATTAGTAAAATTAAAAAAACTAGACGAAATAAAAATTAAACCCATAGATAAAATATTACCTGGTTGTATTAAAATTTCTGATAATATTTTTTTTTCAATTAATGGTTCATAATTATATACTGTTTCAAGTATAAAAGCACCAAAACTATGAGCTAGAATATTAATATTTTCAAAATGAATAATTTTATTTTTTAAAAATTTAACATGTTCTAATAAACTAGAATTATTCCAAAACATTGTTGTTACATTTGAACGAAATATAATTATCATTACTGAATATTTATTTTGGTCTATTTGTTTTATAAAATCTATCATATGATGAATATTTCCCATTACACCTGTATGAAATAAATATAAATTTTTATTTGTAGTTATTTTTTCTATAATTATCGATTCTTCTGTAATTATTACATTAAATCCAATGTTTTTTAAAATATACAAATAATAAAAAAAATAACAAGTTGATAATAATCTAAATAAAAAAGGATATGGTGTTATTATTTTGAAATTATAAATTTTTGATAAATCATATTTATTTTTAACATGATAATATACATCTGTAATATCATTTAAATTATCCCCACCAGATTTATCTATTTTAAGATAATTTGAAACTTTTTCATCATCAATAATTGATTTATCTTCTGTTAAACTTAACCTTATTTTTTTTCTTGAATAATTTAGTTTTAATAAGAAATATCCATAATGTAATATTTCCAATGTTATAAATGTTATTAAAGTTTTTTTAATTATGTTCATTTTTATTGTTTCTCTATAATATATTTAGTAAATATTTTTTCAATGGTTGAAATATATTAGTGTTATAGTATTATATAATTAACTATTTAGTTAGAAAAATCATCAGGTTCTTTAAGTTTTATCAAACACGAATTTTGATATAAATCTTGTATATTTTTATATTCACCAATTGAACGACAATTTTCAAAATCAATTAAGTGATATTCAGAAAAATATTTGGAAAAATATTGTGGATTTGTATAAAGTTTTTCGATAATTGTATTAGATTCACCATCATCTCTATCGTGTCCAAAATAAGTTGTAGTTGAACCAAAAAATTTCTTAGGTATATCCATATATTGAAATAAAATATCATTAGGATGATATCCTGATACTATCAATCCATCAGATTCCCTTATGTCTTTTTCTAATTCTTTACACATATTTGTAAGAATATTTGTAGAAACATAATATTTTATAATTTGGTTAGTATGATGATTTTGAAATAATAAAACTGTTGGATTAATATATTCAGGTAGTCTAAATTTTATAAATTTAAAATATATCATTTGTTTAAAATTAAAAATAGATTTATAGTAATAATTATTTAAAGTAGTTACTTTTTTTAAAATAAAACCATTTGTTTCAAGATTAGAAATTAACTCGGGACAAAATCTTTTTCTATAAAATAGATGTTCGTATGAATTTACTGAATCAAATTCAGACCTTGGTTGTGTATCGATAAATACAAATTTTTCAACCTGTGGAAAATATTTAACTACTTGAACATCTGTTCCTGCGCCTATATATAACAACGATGCAATCATTTTAATATTTATAATTTTATTAAATTAATATAAGTTTTTAATTATCAATTTTTTATCATAAAATTTGATTTACACTAAACATATAATTAGATTATAATATACATAATGGATAAATTATTACAATATCAAAAAGAACATGTGGAAAACATTATAGGTTCATTAGTAGGTTATAATAGAGCTTTAGATGCTTCGGATACAGGAACAGGTAAAACTTTTACATCAGTATGTGTTTGTAAAACAATTGGATGGAAACCATTAATAATTTGTCCAAAATCTGTTGTAAATTCTTGGTTAAAAGTTTTGGATATTTTTAAATGTGACTTTTATGGAATAGTTAATTATGAATCTTTTCAAAACTGTAACTATTATAATTCAGATGGTACAAAGGTTAAAGCTACATTTTTAATTAGAGAACAAGTACAAAAAAAAATTACTGATGACCCATTAGGTTTAGATAAGGATTCTGATTCTGAGTCTGATGAAAAGATTAAATATGATTATAAATGGGTTACTGAGGAAATACCTCAGGATATTCTTTTTATTTTTGATGAATCTCATAGATGTAAAAACATAAAAACAAATAATGGAAAAATCTTATTTAGTTTAGCAAAAGTAAAATTAGCAAAAATACTTTTATTATCAGCAACTGTTGTTGATAAACCAAAACTTTTCGTACTAACTGGATTTGTTTTAGGTTTATATGAAGATATAATGAAAGGGAAAAATGCAATGAAAAAAATTGATACAAACGTTTCTAATCCTATGGCTTCGATTCATAAAAAAATTTATCCAGAATATGCATCTAGAATGAGAATTAAAAATGAGGAAATTAAAAATGAATTTCCTGAATGTAAAATTGAAGCTGAATCACTTGTAATGGATAATGCTGTTGAAATTCAGGCAGCTTATAATGAATTAAAGGAAGCTACAGAAGCTTTAAAGCGTAAAGAGGCAGGGTCTTGTGCACTTGCTAGAATTATTTATGCACGACAACGTATTGAATTATTGAAGGTTCCGACTTTTGTAAAATTAACACAAGAACACATTGCTGAAGGTAACTCTGTAGCTATATTTGTTAATTTTACAGATACATTACTTGAACTTAGTAAAAGATTAAATACAAATTGTCTTATTTATGGAGAACAAGATATCAAAGACAGAGATAAAAATATTGAGGATTTTCAGGCTGATAGACAAAGAATTGTTATTTGTAATATAAAATCAGGGGGGACTGGTTTATCGATCCATGACTTAAATGGAACTTTTCCTCGTGTTTCAATTATATCTCCAACATGGTCTGCCCAAGATTTAGTACAAGCACTTGGACGTATATATAGAGCAAAGGCTAAAACTAAAGTTATTCAGAGAATTATATTTTGTAAAGGAACAATTGAAGATAGTATATGTGAAAACATTAAAGAAAAAATCGGTACAATTGCATTCATAAATGATGGAAATATGGAATCATACAATTTTAAAGGTTTAACAGATGATATAGCTGGAGGAGAAAATGAATTATTTGGTGAGTTACCTGAAGAACCTGTTGATAAATTTAATAATATATTTGAAAAAATTAATAAGCTTTATGAAAAAAAAGCAATACTAACTAAAGAATTAGAATTACTTAACAAAGAAATACAAGATCAAGAAGCAATTATGCAAAATTTATTCTAGTTTATATACATATATAAAAATTGAAATTTATGATTATATAATGGATAATATATAAAAATGGAAACAAGATATATAAAATCACTAAAAAATAAAAAAATGTCATCTATTGATACAATTACACAATATACAGAAAATTTAGAAGCTAATACAATGTTACCTATAGTTCGTAAAATGATTATTGAAGATTGTTTAATAAATAGTTATAAAACAGTTGTAGAAAGTAATGATAAAACTATTGAAACGTTAACTAAACAAACTGGAGAAAATGATTTAACAATAATAATACCAATGTTTACATTAGTATTACCAAATGGTTACACAGTATATATACAAAAAAATTAAATTTATTTATAACCAATTTGTTTTTGAGCTTGAGACAAATCAATAGGAATTTTTTTACCATTCACATCTAATTTATATGAATTAATTTTTTTATCAGATTTTCCATCATTAATCTTATTGGTGGTTTCAATTATAGTTCTTGAACCATCTGGATTTAATACACTTTTCATTGAATAAGAAGTTCCAAATGATTTGGTTTGGAAATTATTTTTTTCAGAAATATTTGGTCTTCCCGAAACATCATCTATAAAATTATCAAATTGTTTAAAAAATTTATTATGTTGTTTAGTTATATTATTAAAATATTCAATAGGATTAAAAATACCACTAAAATTTGGATTAGTTGGTCTAATCGTTAAATCTGTTAAACCTGTAAATCCTGAAAAATTATTATTATAAGCAAGATAATCTTTAGCTCTATGATATTGTTTTTGGTATTCACGCAATAATAATTCTTTTTCAGCAGGTTCAATATCCATTTTATCAATACGAGTAACTTTTTTAATAAAAGCTTGTTTGAGTTCCTCTTTATTGTAATTATCTTTTAATCCAAATAACTCCTTAAAATTAACTGATTTAACTGACATATATATATTATTACAGAGAAAAAATTTTTTTATAATTAGAAAAATTTGAATTTAGATTATTATAATAGTATAATTTAATAATAAATTACTAATGCTACATATTCATATATCTGATGTAAATCTACCATTTAGTAAAGTTATAGTAGACGTTTTTAAGAGTAGACATGATGAGCCTTTTGTTTTAGCTCAAAAAATAAACATACCCATAAAAGCACAAAGGTTTGAGGAAGAAATAGAATTTAGTGCTTATCAACAAATTACTGGATTAATTATAAATAATATGATTTATCATAAAGCAGATGTAGCATTAGGAATAGATTATGGAATTATAAAGTATGATGATGAATTTTATATGATTTATCATATAATGATGGCTTATAATAATAAAATTTATTCAGAATCTTCTGAAAAAATACAAATTCCAAAAAAATATTATTCAATAGTTAATAAATGTCAAAGTGACAGAGATTTAAATTTTTTCACATTGATAAGCCCAGACTTTATTAACATTTGTGAATTTGTAAAAAATGAATTTGGTATAGATCCTATAATTTATGCAAGTGATTGTATTGAAAAAATATTGAAAAAAAATAACTTGTTTGAGTAATTTATATAATAAATTAAGAAGAAAATATTTATAGAATTGATTATTATAAATATATAAAATGTGCTTGAAAAATAAATTAAATACTGGAAAATATGAATATAATTATATGCTTATAGACTCAAATAATATATTTGAAGAAGCATCATTAACAAATAATATTGACAAAATTAATAATATAATTGAAAGAAATTTTATAAACACAAGATTACTAAATGATGAGGTATTTGAAACAATATGTAAAAAAGATTATAAACATATTTGTATTCTTTGGATAAAATTAGGATATAAACCAAAACCATCTAGTTTGATGTATGAATATTATGAAAATAATTATACATTTATGACAATTGCCTAAATTCAAATTTCAAAATGGTGATTAAATATAAATATAAAAATATTACATAATAATAATAATATGCCTTTTTTATGTGAAGAATGTGGAATAACAGGTGCAAGAATTATTTTTGGTATAGATATAAGACTATGTAAAGATTGTAAACAATTATTCAAATATCGTATGATATCAAAAACTCATGCATTAAAAGATTATGGATTAAAATATGAAGAAATTGAAAATTTAGAATACAAAGAAGTAGGTAATCCATTATACAGAGGTGAAAGAAACATGAAGTTATATAAGGAAAGAGATGTATTAAATATTTTTATAAATAAATATTATAAAATAATAAACGATGAAGATATGATTATATTAAATAGTCAAGAAGATAATTCACAATTTTATTTAAGAATATGTGATATAATAAATAAAACATTAGTATTTTATAAGGAAAATAAAAATATTAAACTTGAGAAAAAATTATTTAATTAATTTATTAAAGTATTGAATATTATGAGTAATAAAATAAACCTAGCTTTAGAATATAATATAGAAAAAGATAGAATAGTATTTGCAGATTTTTTTAATAAATCACTAATTGAATATAAACATATTATAAGTCAAAAATCGATATTATATTTTGGAACAGAATTTAATCAAGAACTAATTGGGTTAACACCAAATATAAAACAATTAATATTTGGAAAAAAATTTAATAGAGCAATTGATAATCTTCCAGATAATATTGAGAGCGTAATTTTTGTTTCGGATTCAGAGTTTTATTACCCAATTAATTATCTAAACAATAATATTAAAGAATTAGTTTTTAATGATACTTATGATACAAAAATAAAAAAATTACCATATCTTTTAAATAAATTAATATTACCAAAATATTATTCATATGAAATAGATGAGTTTCCACCAAATTTAACTTATTTAGATATAGGACACGAATATAATTTTTATTTACATAATTTGCCTCCTAATTTAGAAACATTAGTAATTAATGGTAAATTTAATTCTGAAATTTATTTTCCTCCTAACTTAAAATATTTAATTTTTACTCAGGAATGTGATTTTAATCAAGAATTGATTAATCTACCACCAAAATTAATTTATTTAGGCCTAAATAATAATTTTAATCAGACAATTATTTCATTACCAGACTCAATTATGTGTTTAAGTTTAGGAGATAATTATTCTGGACAAATTTCTAAATATCCAAGAATGTTAACTAAAATAAAACTTTCTAAAAATTTTAAATATATGTTTCCTGAATTACCAGATACCATAAAAAAAATAGAACTGTATTCTGATTATATATATTTAAATGATTTGATATTTAAATATCCACATATCGATATTACGATTATATAATTCTAAAAAATTGAAAATTTGTATTTATGATATAGAATATGACTATCATATAATTAATACATAATATAAAATGGAAGAAAAGAAAGAATCACCAGTAGCTACTAGTATTTCTCCTAGTATTGGTGATTTTGAAGAAATAAGTATTTGGGCAAAAAATATATCCGAATATGAATCTAAACCAAAGTTATTTAAAACAGAATTTATTTTAAAATTAGAATCAATTAATCCAGAATATTCGCAATTATCTGTAAATGAACCAGTTATGGTTAATTTTTTAACGACAGTATTTAATGTTGGTAAGGAAATACTGCCTAATAAATTTACAAGAATGATAGATTTTATAGTTTATTTTAATAGAATTATTATTAGAGATGAACATCCTTTTGTAATTAATAATTATCCTGTCGAATATATAAATAAAATGTTATTATTTGCGAATAATTTATTTTTGGTATTAAAATTTATATGCTGGAAAAACAATAATCATTTAATTTTTAAAGTAGTATCGAAAATGTCAGAAGGTTTGGGTGTAAATTACAGATGGGAATTCTACTAGTATATATAAAAATGTATAAAAACATATAAAATTATACTTTAAGTATAACTTTATCTTTTGTATTAAAAAATATATTAATTTTGTTTAATTCTATTTTTTTCTAAAATGTCTAAAAATTTTTTATGTTTATTTGTATTATTATGTATTTCTATAGTGTCTTTTGAAAATGTTCCAAAATCACAATAACAACAATAAAATTTAAATTCTTTTTCTCTTTTTTCTACTGTTGAATGTTCATTTAATATGTGTTTTTTCATTAAAAATGTATTTTTGGTTGAATAATCACATTCTTTACATTTTTCTGGTTGTTTATGATTTTTTCTTATTATTTTTTTACGTTTTCCCGTCTTATGTAATTCTGTATCACAATGTTTTAACCACTGACATTCAAATTGACATTTATAATCACATTGTTCACAAATATATTTAAAATTCTTTATTATTTCATTATTTTCATTATTCATACTTCTATTATTTATATAATAATAAAACTATAAATTAATTTATTATGTTAAAATTTAAAATACATATAAATTAATTTAATTTTAATGTTCAAAATATATATAAATTAATTTAAATTTATTTATCAAAAAAATTAAATCAATTTAAAATTAATTTTCTAATATATTATTAAATACTAATGAAAAAAAGAAAAAAAAATATTGAGAGAGCTTTGATACTTAAATCAAATATCAAAAAATATCAAAACCAAATTAATTTACCACAAAAAAATAATATTGTATTTAACAAAGATAATATTTATTATAATCCAAATACAAACAAATTTCAAACATCTATAATCAATGGTATTGATACAAAAAAATTTAATTATAATAATATTGTAAATAAAAAATTTAAATTACAATCTGATGATTTAATAGAAGATAGACCTTTAAAAGATATTTTGGTTAAAACATATCGTGTTTTATTATTACCAAATGATGAGCAAAAAAAATCATTACTTCTATGGATGGATGCATGGATTGATATGTATAATAAAGTTTTATCTATTATTAAAAATGAAAGAAAATTACAATCTGAACAAACTAATAAATCATTACAATATAATGAAATAAAATTAGATAATTTAGAACTTAATAAATTAAAAAAAGACCTAAAACTATTTAAGGATGAACTTAAGAAAAAAACTAAAATTGATATGCACACGTTAGATTATTGTATTAACGATGTATTAACTATGTTAAAATCATCTATTTCTAATCTTAAAAACAAAAATTTCAAAAAGAGTAAATTAAGATATATTAAGAAAACAAAGAAAAGTAAGATTTTTAAAGTTGAAAATAATGGAACATCAATTACACAAAGCAGTTTTTGTACAAGTGTATTTGGTAAACATTTAAAATCAAATCCTTCAATAAATTATAAAAAAGCTAATAGTTCATTAACAACAATTCAGTATAAAAATAACAAATTTTATATGTTAATCAAAAAGAAATTAAAAATACAAAATCATCCAATTAAAAAACAAAAATTAATATCTTTAGATGCAGGACATCGTACTTTTCTATCGGGTCTATCTAACGACCATTTAATTGAAATTGGTGATAAAGTAGATAAAAAAATTAAAAAGAAACTTGTTAAAATGGATAAAATCAAAGCTAGAAAAGCAAGACATAAAAGAAAACATTTATTAAAACATGAAAAAGATTTATCTAATTATATTAATAATCTACATTGGCAAACAGTGAATTATTTAACGACAAATTATAATCACATTCTTTTAGGAAATTATAGTACAAAAGAAATGGTAGAAAATGATAAAACAAATATAATGAACAAAAGAATAGGAAGTAGTTTAAAATTCTTTCAATTTAGAACCAAGTTAAAATATAAATGTTTAATTAAAGGTTGTAAATTTGGTTTGATAGATGAATATAATACTACAAAAGCGTGTTCAAACTGTTCAACTCTAAATAATATAGGTTCATCAAAAGAATATAAATGTAAACAATGCGAACATTTATATCCAAGGGATATGAATTCAAGTAAAAATATATTATTAAGAAGCATATTAAATTAAAAAATAAATAAAAGGGTCAGAATTGATAAAATTTAAATATATATTGTGATAGTAAGCTTAGAATATTATTATTTAAAATCTAAGATGACTAAGCAATAAAACTGCATACGATCCTTAAGGTGAAATTCCTTAAAACAGTAAGATATAAAAATATAACATTAGAGACTGAAATTAATAAATATATTAATTACTTAGTGATTAATATATAAGTTAAAAATAAGCTTTAATATATCAATTTTATACATATTTAGATGTTTTTATATACTTTCAGTATGCGGATGGAAGTAGTGAATACGAAATTTTAATGACAATAATATCAAGATATTTGATGGATGATTTTGGATTAACAACTAGTATAAACAGAACAATTTGTGCTACTCCTGTTATAGAAAAAGCCTCTCCACCACTTGAGGCAGAATCAGTTACAGTTACAAAAAGTAAAATAGAATCAAAACCAACATCTCGAGATGTAATTACTGGTTTTACTGCTTTAACAATTGGTTCAGGATTTATAAAAAATTGTTGTAAATTGGTAATATCTAAAAATTCAGCATTTACTCCATATATTAAACCAAAAGTTACAAGTGGTCATCACAAAGTTGATGAAGTTAATGAATCTTCAAATTATACCATAACAAAAACTCATATAAACCTAAGTTATTTACCAGGTTATCAAGAGAAAAAAGATTTAGTTCAAGAAAAAAAATATATAATTGATGAACAAAAAGAGAATATTTGTGAAAATCCCAGAAAAAAATACAAACAATCAGAAGATTAATAATTCAATCAATAAGATGGTTGAGTATTATTATATTTATTTATATTTATACGTATATGATAAAAAAAATGAATTTTTTATAAAGTAAAGATAATGAAAATATATGATAAATTTTTTTTCAATAACCTTATTCTTATACTTAATTTTATATACATTGTTCATACATAAATAATCAACTAGACTAATATAATCTTTACATGTATTTTTATTCATAAACAAGTTGATCATGTATTTATATAAATAAATTTCTTTTGAGTCGAGTAATAACTTGATAACATTATTACATTCTTCAAATAATTCAAAAACTTTATTTTTTGGTTCTAATATAAATTTAAAATCATTTGAAGAAATTGGTTTAATTGAAACAGTTTCCATAAGAATTATATCAAATCCACTATAATCCTGAGTTTTAACAATTAAACTAATTATATCAAGAATTTCTCTATAAATTTTAATAATATGACTGATTTTAATTTTTCTAATTTTACCAATCAAATAATCAAGTTTATCTTCTAATTGTTGTTTATTATTAAATACAACTAATCTATTATATTGATAAGTCAAATCAAATTGAAAACCAAATCTTTTATAAAAACCAATACCTTTTTCTAATAATTTTATAAAAGTTAAATCCATTTCATTTTTTTTACTAGTTTCATCTTGACATTTTACAGTAGCACCATCATATAAAACAGATTTTTCAACTCTTAATTTAGAATTTATTGCCAGTACCAATTTAACCATTTGAGAACCAGATATTCCAATGGCATTATGAATTTCAGCTATATAACTATTCGAATTTACTTTGTTTGTAAATAAATCATAAAAATCTATTTTAAATGGTAAGAGTGATTCAAAAGAATATTTTTCATAAAATCTTAATCTATAAAAAGTAAAATTGTTAGTATCTAAAGTAATTTTTTCCAATATAACTTTTACTTCAAGATCAAAATATTTAATTTTAAATTTAGAACCAAATTTTTTATAAATCATATCTAAATTTTTTTCTACATTGTTAGACATTTTTATATCAGAATTTAAATCAAAAATCTTTAATCCTGCTCCTTTTTGTTTATTTTTTTTCATGAATATATAATCTGGACCAAAAGAATATGATATGCAAGTTTCACTTGATGTATTCATAATTATAAATGTTATATATAAAAATTATGAAGATTTTGAATTAAATTTTTTTACTTTAACACTAGAAAATTTACTAATAATCTCTTGTGGAACATCATTATCACATCTTATACTTAAACTATCAAATAATGAATCTATAATAACATAATTATCAAAATCATCATAACCTTCTATTTTTTTTTCTAATAAATTTAATCTATCTTGCATTCTAACACGTTTAACAGGTGATATAACTGGTGGATTTGATAAATTAGTTAAATTAGTTAAATTAATATATTTTGGAGTCTCTAGACTCGGTTCTAAACTGGATTCTAAACTGGATTCTGGCATGGAAATTTTTAATTCTGATACTTCTTTATTTATAAAAGAAAAACTTCTTTTCATTCTCTTCAAACTCATTTTTTAATTTTTATAGCAAAATAATCTGATATTGATATATTTCTTATTATAAGTTATTAAAAATATACAGTTTTCAATTTTTCCAACCAGTATATAATTATTTTATCAATATAATAATAATATAAAACAAATGAGTAAATATGCATTATTAATAGGTTGTAATTATACTAAAACACCTCAATATAAACTAAATGGTTGTATATACGATGTTGTTGAAATGAAAAAAGTATTAATAGATGTTTTTAAGTATAGTGAAAGTAATATCACTTTACTTTCAGATGATACAACAGATCCAAATACAAACAATATAATAAATAATTTAAAAAAACTAGTAATATTATCTTCTAAAGCATCTGAAATATATATACATTATTCAGGTCATGGTACTCAAATTCCTGATAAATCAAGAGATGAAGTAGATGGTAAGGACGAAGGAATTTGTCCATCAGATTTTGTTAATAAAGGTGTTTTAACTGATGATATTTTATATGATATATTTTTTTCAAAAGTTAGTTCAAAATGTAGAGTAGTATGTGTATTTGATAGTTGCTCAAGTGCATCAATTTCTGATTTAGATAATTCTTGGATATGTTATGATAATAAATTATATAAATCCAATATGACAAAAAGAAAACCAATTAATAAAAAAATATTTGTATTATCAGGATGTTTTGATAATTCATATTCTTATGAAACAACAGATACTGATACAAATAAAACATGTGGGGCGTTATCATTTTATTTGAGAAAAGTATTACAAGAAAATAATTGGATTTTAAGTTTAGAAACACTAATATTCCAATTAAAAAATAAAATGGTTGCAAATAATTTATCTCAGACCCCAGTACTTACAACAGGATTTGTTTGTAATAAAAATGAACTTGTTTTTATAAATCCTAAACCATAAATATTATTATATTTTATTAAACATTTGTAAATATATCAATATATACAAAACAATTATGAAAAATTTTATAACTAAACTCATTATTGTGTTTATTAGTACATTAATTACATACTCATATTGTCAAAATATTTTTCCAGGACCATGTCCACTCAGACCACAACCAATTATAAATAAAGCTGTACCAGAAAAGGCTCCATGTCCTCAGATTAATTTCACATATAATATATTAAGAACTGAACCTGCGCAATTTGAAAAAAAACTTATCAATGATGTTAAAAAATCAAATATGTATTTAAGATTTATGCCTCAAATACATATAGTCAATCATTAAGTTAATCAGGCTCCTAACTCAATTATTACTTTGCATAAAAAATTTTCCTCAAGATATTTTTTCATTTGAATAACTCCAGAAGTAAAAATTTTATAATCTTGACACCAATTTGCAAATAAACAATGTTTTCCTAATTCATCTTCCACATAAAATCTTGCAAATTTATTTGTCCATTTATCATTATAACAAGGATAAGACAACACTAATCCTAGTTTTTTATTATCATTATTATCTGAATTAGAATTTGTTTCTAGAATCATATTTATATAATTTGAATTATTTTTATTAAATATTAAAACTCCCTGTATGTGAGTTTTACTAGTAAATTCGTCGTTTTCTAATACTTTAATTAATATGTTGTCAAAATCTATTTTATTTTTATAATCAACAGGTTGAATTAAAAAACTTGTTCTTTTTTTACCTAATATTAAAACACAATTGTAATATATTGACATACAGTTTTTTTTAATACAATCACAACCATCAATATATTCATATTTTTTACAAAAATCATACAGTTCGTTCATTATTTCTTGACTTATTATAAAATAATTCTTATATTCTTATTTACTTTTTATTTATTAAATAATTTAAAAACAAGTCAGTTAATTATCTTAATAAGAAGTATTATGCCTCCTAAAAAAATAAAGCAAGTAAAAACAGAAATTCCTCCTCCCCCTCCTGTACAAGATCTTGTACAACCTGTAGTTCCAGAACAAAATAAACCCAAAGGAAAAGCTAAAAAAGTAGTAAAACCAATAGTAGATTCAGATTCTGATGAAGAGGTAAATCAAGTAAACCAGGTAAATCAGGTAAACCAGGTAAATCAAGTAAACCAGGTAAATCAGGTAAACCAGGTAAATCAAGTTGATTGGAAGACACAATTTGAACAAATGATAAAATTCGAAAAACCAGTAGATCCTCTTGATTGTAAGGTAGATATTCCTGAAAATTATAGATGTGATTTTAAAAAAGTACAAGAGGGTACATTACTTTATAGACCTGCGAGAATCATAGTACTTAATAAATTTAAAGACCCATCAAATTCCCGAGTACGTAACCAAGACCTACATAAATCAGGTGTAGAAGCTGATTGGAATTTAGGTCATGATCTTATATCAAAACAATGTTGGACAGCTGATCATTATAATAAAATTGAGAAAGTTAATGCAACTCAACTAGCTCACAAACTAAAGGAAGAAGTAGGTGATTGTTTATGCAAGGTTGAATTTACAAAAAGTCCTGATGTATCAGAAATGTCTAATATGATTAGAGAGGGTAGTCGTATAATTGAAAATGCTCCTGTTTCAGATGCAGAAAAGGTAAAAATGTTTAAGAAACTCTATGAACGTTCTCAAAAAGGTGAATATCGTATTATGAGAGGTTATATTATTCGCTCTGAGGATATGCAATTAGAACAAAACGATATTGGTATGGTAAAATTCCTTGATGCAGATTTATTAGCAAAAGGAGAAATGGCTGAAAGATTAGTAAATGTAAAAAATATTGTCAGTCTTACTTTTAGACTGACTAAATACCAACTTAAATAAAAATTGATTTTTATAATTAGTGATAATTACTAAGATATACATAGTAATCATTATACAATTAACTTTTAAAAATGGATTTAATAGGAATATTATATTCTGCTCACGTACAACAAACTTCTTTGGATCCTAGTCCATTTCCATATATATTTATTTTTTCAAGAGAAATGTTCAAAAAAGATAAGTATATGAGTTTAGCAAGGAATTCAGAAGAGTTTGAAAAATTTGTTAAAAAATGTTATGATAAATTTATAGAAAGACATCCAGGAGTTGCTAGAGGTTCTGTTCATCATAATCCTAAAACCTGGGTTAAATTTGCACTAAAAGGTATTGCTAAGGCTTGGAAAGAAAATTCAAGAGAGGTTACTTTTCCAAATGGCTGTTGTAGTATGGATGAAAAATGTCCAATTAACATGTTTTACGAAATTGTGTTAGAGGAATTGTGTTTAGACGATGAAGAGGAGTTAACTAAGGCTAATGACCAAGATAATGAATAATTTAGTAATGTTAATCGATAATTTATATAAATTTTCAAGTTATAACTTTTATTCATCATGTGAACTAAAAATTATTCCATTAAAAAGCGGGTCTATTTTTGTGGGATTTTCACGTAATACTAGTTCTTCTAGGCTACGATATTTTTTTTCTACACCCTGTGGATTAACAAAAAATAATGTCGTATACGGAGTTGTAGTTGTTGGGTCCGAAGCATAAGGACATATAACTCTAGTCCATGTGTCATTTTTTTCTAGCTTCATTCTAATTTTATATCTAATAGTTTCTAAGGAATCACCAATCTGTACATATGCACAATAATTCCTAGTATCATTTCTAAACTGCCATATGTGAATTTTTAGTGACATTTTTTGTCTTTTTTAATATATATATATATTATTCTTATGTTAGTTACAAATATTCAATTTTTATTTAGAAATAATTTCAATTAATCTTGAATACACAATATAATGTTCATCCTTATTAACAAAAATAACATTGTTTAAAAATCTTTGACATACTGGACATTTTTTATAATGTTTTGTTTTAGACCATTGTATCAAACATTTCAAGTGATAATAATTTGAACATCCTTTACAAATTATTATATTTTTTTTAATAGATTCATAACAGATAACACAGTCTGGTTCAGGATTATTTTTCAAAAGCTCTTTTTCTTTATTAATTATTTCTGGATATATTTTGTTAATATAATTATGCATTAATTCTAAAATATTTTGTTTAAAAAATAAAGTTCTACTATCTAACCATTCTGCTACTTTTATAATAAAATTTTCAGTAGAAATATTTTGTTCACTTTTAGTATAATAATTATTATTAATTCTATCAAATAATAATATTTGGGGATAATATACACATCTTAAAATTATTGACATGATATATACTTTACACATATCAGGTATAATTGATTGGGATAAATTATTTATAATTATATCAAAAAGTACGTCTGAATTTATCGTATATATATCATATAAAAATCTGGTAATTTCAATAGTTTCAAATTCACTTGTAAAATTTATTAATTTTAATTTTTTGTCAAAAATATTTTGATAAAATTTATCAATTGATAATATAATTTTATGTTGGAAATTACTAGGTGTGTTATATTTTAAATACAATTTATTTATCCAATATAATGGATAATAAGTATAAATATCAAATTTATTTTTTTCGTCATAAGAATTAATTTTGTCTATTAAATCAAAAAAATTATCACTTTCATCATGATTTATAAAAGATACTAGAGACTCTAAAATTGTTGTATTTGGTCTTGTTACAATAAATTCATCTAATATGTTTAAATCTTTATTTATCAAATTTACCAATAGATTAAACCAAAATAAGTTTAAATTTTCACTATTAAAACAATTTGTTATATATATAAATATATCATAAAATGATGGTATAATATTTATATCTTCATTATCTTGTTGACTATTATTATCATCTTCATCATCATCATCATTATCAGTTGAGTATATTGGATTTGAAATTATTTTTAAATTAATCATTTCCAAAACAAATGATTGTATAGAATCCAATATATTTTCAGTATACTCATCATCTTTATCTAAAATATTTGTACAAGACTCATATTCAAAAATTATACTAAGAACTTTATAGAATATAAAAATTATAAATCTCTTATTAACTTTTTCTCTTTCATCATAAGAAAGTTTTTCATAAATTATTTTTATATTATTAATATGATAATCAGGTGAAAAATATATAAACGAAGTAAATATAGTATCAACTTTAGGAGGATTTTCTGATATATTTGCCTTTTCTAATTCTCTAATATAAATTTCAAAGACAATATTGAAGAGTAGTATTTTTTCCTTTAATACAAATGAGTTGTCATAATTAAAGTTCGAATAATAATTTGATATACTAGAATCATATACATTATTTATAAAATCATCATCTATTGAGTGAGAATTAAATAAATTTACTAAAAAAAATTCGTAATTAGGTGATAAATATTTTTTTTCTTTTAGCTTGTATATTATTTCATCAGTTAAACTTAAATTTTCCATTATTGTTGTTATTATGGTATTATATAATTGGATATATTCTTATATACTTAATAAAATTGAATTATAATCAGAATATAAGAAATTTATAGATATAAATTATGATTGAAACATTTTCAATAAATTCATTTATCGAGGTACAAATTAAAGAAAAAGCCCTTATTGTATTAGATATTGATGATACTATTTTAGGATTTGATGGTATAGACGATAAATGGTGGATTGATAGAATTAATTATTATATGGGAAAATCTTACGATTATAAAACTGCAGACAGTATGGCTTTAACCGATTGGATTAACTTTATAAAAGTTAATAAACCAAAATTACTTGATAAGATTAATTTTCTTGAGTTTATAAAAAAATCTAGAGACTTAAATTGTGAGATTGTATTATTAACTGCAAGAAAGAAATGTTACGAAGAAATGACTTTGCAACATGTAAAAGATTTAGATATAGATATTGATTCTGACAAAATATATTTTAATGAAAACAAAGGTTTAGAATTAAAATCAATATTAAATAATAGATATCCAGATTTTAACAAAGTAATATTTATTGATGATAATATTAAAAATATATCAAATGTAAAATCATTTTTTGAAAATCTAAAGACTACTAGTAGTTTGGATTATGAGTTGGATCTGTATAAAATATATCATTATGAAAAATAACTAAAATAACTAAAAAAACATAAATCTATACACATTGAGTAAAGCATTAGTTAGGTGATTTTTTTTAACACCTTTAACATAATAACATTTATAATTGAGCTCCCCCATTTCATTATATGTACAGAATTCTCCATCTAACTTTCCTTCCTCATAAGTACAAGTTTGTCTAGTGGTACCCCAAAAATTATCATAGTAAATCTCAGGACCGTGTTTAATTCCATCTTTGTACATGCATTTATATACAATCATTTTGTCTTCGTTTCTTCTAGTGTATTGTCCATGTTTCATATCATTTTTATAATGAGTAGTCTCATCGATAAAATTATCTCCATAACCTCCATAGTGTCTGATTTTGGTGTATACATCCACATGATATACTTCCTCAGTGTCCTCTCTGATATCTGGGAGTATTTGATTTTGTTTGTATGGTTTGTACGGTTTGTACAGTCTGTATGATCCTTTATTAAATAGCATATCTACCAAGTTATTGTGCATAAATTAGTATGTATTGTGTTAAATACATATGTGTAAGTAGATTTAGACCAAGTGTATTTTCAATTTTTATATTGTTAGGTCTTATTACATCTATTATAGTGTTAATAATATTATAATATTAATATTATGGTCTAGTATCCTATCACAATTTAATGCTAAAATTTATATTCTTGAATATGGTCTGTCATGGTCTTATTTTAATAATAATAATATATAATTAATAACACATATGGTCTTATTTTAATTATTTTAGACTAATAAATTTAAAATGATATTTTTACAGTGAAAAGAAAAAATAAAAAAAAATCTCTTAAAAAAATTTTTTTTTCCAGCCTACACACACACAATTTTTAGACCCTCCAGCATTCCCTCCAGTAAAAACCCAAAATTTTAGGTTAATAATAGAAAAAGTATAACAGTATAAACAAATAGATAAAATACTACGACCCAAAAAATTGGGTCAATGACCTAAAAAATTGGGTCGATATAAAAAATAAAGTATAAAATAGTTAGCTTGTTACATTTAAATGACCCAAAAAATTGGGTTCTTGACCTAAAAAATTGGGTTCTTGACCTAAAAAATTAGGTCGAACAAGGCAAGACGATAGAATGAAAAAAATAAAATAATTTATTAATATATAGACCATATTATGTCTAAATTTCAATGTGAAATTTGTTGTAAAATTTTTAATAAAAGTTCACATTTAAAGGCACATAAAAATAAAAAAGTACCCTGTGAACGATTAGGTCACACCCTCCAGGACCCTCCAGTTATAACCCAAAATTTACTCCAGGACCCTCCAGAGACCCTCCAAGACCCTCCAGAGACCCTCCAGGACCCTCCAATACCCCCTACGATAGACCTAGAAATCTCATTTAAAAAGGGTCGGGAACCTCCAGGACCCTCCAGGACCCTCCAAGGACCCTCCAGAAAACCTCCAGGACCCTCCAGGACCCTCCAGGTCCCTCCAGTAGAGCACCAAGATGATAACAAAAACAAAATATTTTCATGCCCAAGTTGTGGTGTGGTCTTTAAAAGAAAAGATAATTTAAAACGTCATATTGACAAGAGATGTTTAGGTAAGGAAAAATCAAATGAAAATTCAGAACAAGTAAAAACTCATATTGCCCAGACGATAAATACTGTACAAGAAATGGTTGGGCATGTGGAACTAGATGATAAAACGAAATTAATTTTAACAGTATTAATGAAACAGAATGATCAGTTACTAAAAGAGATAGGAATATTGAGGACAGACAACAACACATTAAAAACTGAGGTAAGTAAACTAAAACAGACCACAACTATAAACAATACATTAAATAATCAGAACAATATTATCTTAGCTCACGGAAAAGAAGAGTTTAACAAAATCGACCTTGAACAAATAATGAAATGTTTATCCACAATACAGTTTAAGGATATAATTCCAAATATGACAAAACATATATATTTGAATGATGAAAAACCACAAAACAAGAATTTTTGTATAGTAGACATATCAAGGAATAAATGCAAATATTTTAATGGTGAGAAATGGTTAAGTGGGAAATCATCTGACAAAATAAGCAAAATATTTGATAATGTGCATAATGTTTTAACAGAACCATTTGAAAAAGACAATATAAATAAAACAATAGAATTTATTAAAGCAAATCCAAAAAAGTTTTCCAAAAAATTTATAGACTATGCAAAGACATTTTTAGATAATATATATAATGACGAAGAAAAAGAAAGTCGCGAAAACATATTAAACGAACTAAAATACATATTTTATAATAATAGGGATGCAATTCTAAAAATAAATCAGGAAAAACAAACAACACTTTTATAAATAAAATTGAAATTTTAATTTATAAATAAGATATAATAAATACAATAAATAAACAAATAAACAATGTATTCAAGTAGAATAATAAAAGAGTGGGATCCGAGCGGATTTTTAATTTCAGAACATAGTTATCAATTTGGAAGAAAACATGGAATAGCTAAAATATACTGGCCTAATGGAAAACTAAAAACAGAATTAAATTATAATGAAGGAACATTAGATGGGGAAACAAAAAATTACCACACAAATGGTAAACTATGGTCAAGATATAAATATGAGGATGGTGTAATAGAGGGAGAATTTTTAGAATGGTGGGCAAATGGTGTTTTACAAATGCGATGCGAGTATAAAAAAGGAATTTTAGATGGAACAAAAACAACATATCATCTAAATGGACAAAAATCAAGTGAAGGTATATATATAGATGGTAACCTATATGGAGTTTATAAATTGTGGTACGATACAGGAGAAGAAGAAGCAGAATATAATTATAAAAATGGTTTACTTGAAGGATTATATACAGGATGGTACAAAAATGGTAATCCAAAATATACAGGAGTGTATTTGAATAATATACTAGTTGGAAGACTAGTTGAATGGAATGAACACAGTGTAATTATTTGACTAATAAAAATGATTATAGAAAATAAGGGAAAAATAAAATTAAATTATATAATTAAATTTTATAAAATTAGAATGTCAAATAAAGATGGACAAACAAACAATATGAAATACAATCAAATGAAGAAATTAGAAAATAAACTAAATGGAGAATTAGGAGATTTATGGTGGAATAAATATATATCATCGGCATTTTGGTCGAATATATCAACACCTATAAATTTAGCAATAACCATATTGAGTGCAATAACTGCCGGACAAGCAACAACAGAAAAAATGATATCTCCAGAATTATTTTTTAAGGTAAGTATGGCTTCATTATTATTATCAACACTAAATACTTTTTTTAGACCACATTCACAATTAATGTCAAATATGACCGCAATAAAATCAATAAACGAATTTGGTGCACGATTTGAAACAATATATTATTCAGATTGTGCATCAGAAGAAGATTACAAAAAGAGATTTATATCATATACATCATTATCACAGGATTTTAATAAATACCAGATAGAACAGACTCCAGAAGAACAAAACTTTTTTACAGATTTTATTTATATAATAATAAAAAAATATTCTAGTTTAAAAAATACTTATAGATGGCTTGATGTTGATATGATATATCAAGGTGAAAAACAGTTAGAAAAAAATGAAGATTGTTGTAAAACATCTTGTTGTTCTGGTTCAACGTGTTGTATTCCAAGTAAGGAACAATTAGAAAAAAGCGTAATAGAATCTGAAAAAAATAAGTCAACAAATGTATCTAATCTAATGACAATAGATTTGTCTATAAAAACTGATGATAAAACTATATTAATAGATGATGGAGCAGACGATATTGAAAAAGGTATAAAAAAGTAGGTAAATTACTTTTGATAATTATATGGTATATTTATAATATAGTTTATTTAACATTAATTAATTCAAGACAAACTGTAGCAGGGTCATTTTCTAAGAGTAAATAATCAAGATTATCTATAGGAGATAAATTATTATTCCAATCATAATAAAGTATATTTTTAACATCATCGTACATATAATATATAATTTTTTTAATTAAATCATATTTATTTGTAAAACAAAAATAATTAGTTTTATCAATTCTTCCATTAAAAAACACAGCCATAATCATTACATCATTATTAGGATTAAATTTTTTATTATCATTAATATTTTTTGTTTCAGAAAAATATTTTTCATGTTTTTCAATCTCAGATATTAACATATTTTTAATTCCTTTATGTTCACGACTTTTAATCAAATCAGCAAAAAATTTAAAATCTGTATCAGTACTCATCTAATATAAGGAAAGAAAAATATTTTTGTTATGGATAATAATTATATATAAAAATACTGGTATATATAATAAAAAATGTTTTTTGCTATAAAAAGTATAATAAAAGGTACATTAATATTTTCTACTTGTATTACTGGTTTAACAGGTATAACTTATTATAAAAGTTATGATACAAAAACAAGATTAAATTTGGTTTTTGATTTGGATGAAACCTTGATACATTCTTGTAAAAAAGATAAATATTCTGATATAAATTTATTAAACACACGAAAAAATAAAGTTGAAACAGAAAAATATATAATATATCCAAGAACAGGATTATATATTTTTCTTAAAACAGTATCAAAATTCAATAATTTATATTTATTAACAAGAGGAACAAAAGAATATGCTGATAATATAATAAACAATTTAGATATAGATAAATATTTTATTGAAAAAAAATATAGACATGATATAAAAACAGATTGTAAAGATTTAAAATTATTTTTTGAAACTAATAAGCCTCATATTTTGATTGATGATTTGTTATCAAATAAATGCGAGGACCAAACATTTTATCATATACCTAAATTTAATATGTATGTAAAAAATGATATTGAGCTGATTAAATTATTTGTATACATATTGTATCTAAATATAACAAAATAAAAATATAAAATTTCAAAATTATATATATTTATTATATAACAATGGATATATACGTACTATTTTTAAATGGGAAAAAATATTCTCAATACAGAACAGTTGAGGAATCAATTAAAATTAAAAATTTGTTACTAGAAAAAGAACCTGACTCTAAAATTAAAATACTTCAAGAAGAATATATAGATGATTTTTCAAATTATGATACTGGCTGTAAATTTTATTTAGTTTATTCAAATGAGTAAAACTACTCTAATTCAAATTGTAATTATTTAACTATATTATTATATAAAATTAAGCAAAATCATTATATTCCTCAAATCTAGGTATCGAAGGAATTCTATTATAAGTAAATCTTTTTCTATACCTGATAATAATTCCAATACTTACTATTAGTGCAAACATACTTACAAACATATATGCTACAAAATGTGATGAATTAGTATGAGCATTTGAATAAGAATCATAAGAACTAGAAGTTTCAATTAATTGGGATTGACTTTGAATTCCAAAATTCTGTTGATTAAATCCTACAAAATCATAAGAATATGAAGGTGTAGGAACAATATCACAAGGTTCTGTTGAATTATTAGGACAATAGTCACCTAATTTATAAACTTGATTAAAACCAAATTGATTTATAAATGAAGTATTAATACTTGGTCCAGGAGCAGGAGGAGCCTCAGTAACATTAGGAACATCTCCAATATTATAAGAAATAGTAGGTTGACTAGGAGCAACAGTTGGTTCAATATCCCCATCTTTAACAGTATTAGTTGAATTAACTGGAATTGGAATTGGAACAGGAACATCAGGTGAATCTGGAGTGTCTGATGAATCAGCTGAATTAGCTGAATCAATTTGTTCGGTAGATTCGGTAGGTTCAGTAGGTTGAACTGTAGGTTGAACAGTAGGTTCATCATCCAATTTATTTAACTCTTGAGATTTAGAACCTCTAAGATTTTTTCCGTGTTTACTTTTTTTTGATTTAACTGATTCTTGTTTACTACCATTGCTAATAACACTATTAATAGGTTCAGCTGAGGGTTCAGGAACATCATCTTTAAATTTAGAATTAACATCATTGATAGTAGGTTCTGGTGAAGGTTCAGGTACAACATCTTCTTTAACATTAGAACCAATATTATCTACAGTATTTACAGTATTAATAGTAGGAGCAGGAGATGGTTCAGGAACTTCATCTTTAACAATAGTTTTTCCAGAAATAATTTCTTCAGAAGACAACATTCTGCTAGTTTTTTCAATTTCTTTAATAGGTGTTAAAATTGATTTATTTTCATCCATAATTTGAGTCTTTTTAAGACTATTTTTTTTTGTAAAAAACTCTGAAGTTGAACGCTGGGTTCTTTCTTCCATAGTATTGTCTATCTTAGACATAAATTTAATATTAATATATATGTATATATTTTTAAATATATAATTCAATTTTTCTATATAAAAAAAGTATACAAATAGTATATATGGGAGAAAAAGAAGAAATTATTTTAGAAGAACAAAAAGAAAATAGCGAAGAAATGCAATTAGTAGAAATAAAAAAAGAAACTGTAACAGAAAAATTATTAAATGAAGTAATTAGTGATAAATTAAATGAATTAATAGAAATAAGATTGAGTAAAGACGAAGAAAGTAAAAATCCAACTGTAGGATTAATATTATCATTATTAAAAAATAGTGATAACCTAGATTCATTAATTAGAAAATTTAAAATAGATATTGAAAAAGATAAGCTAAAATCAATATTAAATATATTAAATTTTTTAGATAATCAAGAAACTAAAATAGAAAAAATAGTAGTAGAGATAGAAAAAGTTTTATCAGATGGAAAAGTAGAAATACAAGAAATTCCTAGATTAGTAACAGTTATAAATGATAATTTAGAAATAATAACACACGAACAAATAAAAGAAAGTGATGTAAGTGTGTTGATAAAATTATTAATTTTAGTAATGATAGAAGTTGGCGTTATAAAATTATCTAATGAAGATTTTATAATAACTTGTAAACTTATAGATAATTCAATTGGACTTTTATTAAGTAAAATTGAAATTAAAAAAGTTCCAGGTTGTGTAATTTTTGGAATAAAATTTTGCTAATAAAAAATTATTAAACATATGTAGTATATGTATTTGTAGCAATATATTTAAGCATTTGTTCTTTAGTTGAAAAAATATTATTTTTAAAAAGAATATTATTTTCCATTTGGATAAATAATTTTTCTCTATTAAGTTGTATCTCTTGATAAAGTCTTTTAACTTCATCTAGATAGAACTTACCAGAATATAAAGATAAATCTCCAAAAACTGTGTTAATATCAGTAGTAATTGTTTGAATACCAATATTATAAAAAGCTTCAGTTAATTCTTTAGCATAAAAAACATCAGTAAAAAATAATTTTGAAAATTCAAATGTAGTAGAATGAAAAGCGGCCCCAACAACAAAAAGAATTTGTAAAAATTTTTGTATAGGATTATCACAATTCATTTTAAATTTTGAATATTTTCTTTTCATAAATCTACCTAATCTTTTATTTTGCCTAGATAAATCAGTTTTATTAACAACCTTATTAACAAAGTTTTTAATAATTAGAATATTAGATTTCATTCCAGGAATCCAATCAATATCCTCATTTTCAATTCTGTCTAAATTAAAATATGATTTATAAACAGTATCAATATTAAAGTCTCTAATAAATTTTTCTATTTTGTTTTGTCTGTATTTTATAAATCTTTTATTATGATTAAGTACTTGTTTGAATACAAAAGATGTTCCAAAAAGGAGATATTTAACTTCTAAAGCTTTAATAAAGACTTTATCATCAGCCATTTCGAATATTTTGAGTATATCAGTAAAAAATAAAGTTCTTTTAGCAAGATAAATAATATGTGCAACAATTAAATGCCATATAGCATGTTCAATTTCAATCATTAAAGTAATTTCAGTGAAAGCACTTTGTAAAAGTTCAACCCATAAATCGGACTCTTGGTCAATAATAACATTTTGATATAGAATATGTGATAAACTAAGAGATTTATTAATTTTATTAACATTAAAATATACAATAATATTTTTAAAATTAAAATTTTCTCTAAGAATACTTGAGAGAGTATTTAATTCTTCATCAACTGAAGTACCATCAAGTCTAAGTTCAAGAACATTTTCATGAACAGATTTTTCTAAATATTTACATAAAGGTAAATTTACCAAGTATGCGCCTAATAAATCTTTATTTTTAGAAGCATCAATAGGAAAACCAAATAATACAAATTGTTCTTCAACATCTGTATACCCTGCTTTTTTTAATTCTTTTATATAAGTATTTCTAATATTTTGAAAAAACGAATTAGTAGGTCTATTTTCCTCAAGAATATCTATGTATTTTGAATATGGAAATGGACCAGAATGATTATCTTGAGGTAAAATAAAGTCATCAAGATAATCATCAATAATTTCATTTAATTCATGATTTTGGACATGTTTTGTATAGATTTCATCATCAGAATCAATGTTAGAAAATTCCATTTGTAAAATCAAGTATATATAATAATTGTATAAAAATTATCCAAGTAAAATAAAATCACAAAACAAATTAAATTGTCTATCAATAAGTAATTCTTTACCTGTAATCTTTGACCATTTATCAAAAATAGGTTTAATGACCTCAAAGTTTTTTTCAATCCTAGGTATTGAAAAATTATTATTATACAATAATTTTTTTGAGTTAGTTCCAATTCCTTTAGTAATAGGACTTTTTTCAAGGTCTAAGCAGAATTCACTATATAATGAAGTAATTTTAGTTCTTGAAGAGTCATAATTTTTTCCTTCATTTTTATATGTTTTAATTTTATCAAGTTCTTCAATACATTTATTTACAATACCAAAAGTGTTAATTTTTCTCAGTAAAATAGGATTTATCATATCAATAGAAATTTTTTTATTATTACAAGTAATGATATGGTCTGTATAATTTTCTTTAGGATTATAATTATTTTCAAAAATAAATACTTTTTCTTCAATAACATTTTTATTATTATGAATAAGCAAGGAACTAATATATCTATCAATAGGTTTCTTTCTGTTTTTATCTAAGCACTCCTTATATAAAATTTCATATTTAATATCATTAGAAATAATATTGTTGAAATAAAAAGTATTGTATATACCATTAACAAGATTTGTAGGTTTTTGATGTGTATTTATTATTTTTTGTGATAACGTTTTAATCATATTTTTTAAGATATAATGTATTGATATATAGGTATTTTTTTAAGTATAATAAAAAAATTGATTAATAGAATGTATATAAGATATAATAATAACACATATATAAAAATGCAAGTACTCCAACAATTTTGTCTTAAAAGCTTTTTTGATTATGTTGATAATCAAACAACAAATCCTTTAACAGCATCATTAAGTATAATACTATTCTATGTAACAATTTTATATTCTTATCTGTTTATTAAAAACAGAGTAAGAAGTCATTTATCAAAAGTTAAGACTGAAAAAGATTTTATAGATATTGGATTTGATAGCCTACTACTTGCAATGATTGAACAGGCAAGTTTTATGGTATATTTTAGGGAGGCATTTAATTTACTATTACATGATAAAATAGTTATAAGATTTATAACTTGTGTATTATTTAGTTTAACACATGTATTATCTTTTAATAACTGGAATGATACATTTATATTATTTTTACAATTATCGACAACATTTAGTCTGTCACTAGTTTACACTAAAATGCTACCACTATATTCATTTTTACTACATTCGATAAATAATACATTAGGTGTAGTGATAACCTTTGCTCTTTACAAGTTGATTATAAAAAGGAACTTATTTCAGGGGAAAATATATTTTGCCCCTATAAATGTTGAAAACATTCCTGATGGAGTAAAAACTGAGTAGAATACACAAAATATTATTCAAAGTTATAATATAATAATTATTTTTTTATTGAGGTTAATTATATTAAATTATATTAAATGAGAAATTTTAAATTCAATAAAGAAAATATAATAAGTCTATGGCAGAATCCATATTATTCTGATGTATTGTTAAATATGTATAAAATAGTAAATAATTTTTTGATAAAAAGAGAAATAAAAGTAAGTAAAACAAAATTTGAAAAACTAGATATCGATATGAATTTTTTTAAGGATTTTCTAATAAAATATATAAACTCAATAACAAATATATTATATGAATCTCCAAAAAAATCAATTATAGTTTATCGAGGAGAGAATAGAGAATCGTTTGATGTAAAAGAAAATGATATTCTTTTTTATAAAAATTTTCATTCGACAAGTTATAATATATCAACAAGTTTTAATTTTAGTATTAATATAGTTAAACCAGAAAATTTGAGAATAGTCTTAGCTTTAGAAATTCCAGATGGTTTTTATTATGAAAAATTAAATAAACCAGTAGAATATTATAATAAAAAATATGATATTAAAGAATTTTATGATGAATATGAATATTTAATACCACCGAATTCATATTATCAAATAACTAAAATTATAAAATTAAGTAATAGATTAGTATTAGTGAAGGCAGTATTAATTAGACAAGAAAAATATATATTTGCAGGACCAGAAGATTATTATATTCCTACTCAACCAAAAGTAAAAAAAATAAATGATTTCCCAGATAAAAATATTAATACTTTTGTTTTACAATTTAAAAGATATGAAAAAACATTACTTGTCTTAGAAAATATGAAAGAATATCAAATTCCCCATAAACTATACTTATTTATAAAAAAATATCAAAAAAATATCATAGTTAAAAAAGAAATAGACGAATTAAATGAACTCATTGAATTAATAGAATCAATAAATGAAAATATAATAAACGAGTTAGGTCAAGATGATGATTTTAATAATGACACAAATAGTATTAGAAAAATTAATATTAGAAATTTATCATTAGATATAAAAAAAATTTCTGATATTAAAGTTTATACTGGGATTGATAATATTAATTTTAAGTTGGAGAAAATGAAAATGTCAAATATTTTTAAAGATAAAAAAACTGGTATTCTAGATAAAGTTATTGTATCAAAATTAATTCCAGATTGTTATTATTATGATTGTGTCATAAATGATATGTTTCCAAGAACATCTATTTTAAAAAATAAAAAGAAAATAACTATATACACAAAATTTATACTAGAGTTAGAATTGATAAATGTAAGAATTTTGATAACACAAAATCCAGAATTATATTATGACACAACTGTTTTACTTATTCCTAGATTTGAATATAAAGTAGTTGAGGTTGTTAAATCAAAAAATAAATATAATTTACCTATTTATATAGTTAAAGTAAGATTGATTGGTATATAATTATGATCTAAAAAATATAAAAATTGAAAGTAAAAATTTAACTTGGTCTTTAATATATATTAAAATCTATGTTTAACTCTATATCAAATGTTAACTAAGGTAACATATTCTAATAGAGAATTTGGAACTGTTAGTATAAAAAAATTTTCATCTAAAGTTATCTATAATTTAATTACAGATAATTTGGAGGGATTATTGTTAGTGAAGACTAGTAAACTTGTATATATTTATAACACGAATTTGGAAAAGAAAATATTATATAATAGGATACCAATTTATTGGAATGATGTTGTTATTTGGAAACAAATAGAATCATTTGACCAAAATAATCCAAAAATTTCAACTAGATTACGAGATTATGTTATGTCTTTACTTAAATCAAATGAAATTAATATATTAGGTATAGGTGGAGAATTTTATGTTTATTATAAAAAAATGATATACAATAATTATAATTATAAAAGTTATATTGGAATATCAAATCATGAAACAATTATACAAGATGCTAATTTTAATTTAGATATTTTTAATAAATATATTCAAATACAAAATATATTAGTAGATTATTCAGATATTTTATCTTATCCTAAATTGGATAAATCAAAACCATATGATATTATTATAAATTTAGTTAATATTCATGAAAACATAATAAAATATATAAGTGAACTAAACTGTAGAAAAATTATAATTATAATGTGTAAACCTCTTGGTTCTAAAATAAAAATGTTAAATAAATATTTAACATTAAAAAATATAAGACATTTCATAAATATTAGTTCATGGATAACAATTTGTGAATTTACTCTAAATTACAAATAAAATATTTATGTCTGCCAGGGGTATTTAATAGGTCTTGAATTATCAAGCATGCTGCCTCTTTGCATGTTTGAATCTAACATACCGAATTTTTGTTTAGATTGAGTAAAGTAAATAGCTACTAAAATAACAAGTAAAACAATTAAAAGATGATTACGTTCCATCATGATATTATATATTATAT
>JACCDO010768073.1_pt1 | contig 61369 bp, 52 predicted proteins | sample 7446101 | NCBI WGS metagenome assembly JACCDO01 (sample SAMN15323440, study PRJNA562643) | freshwater metagenome | isolation source: river surface water | place: USA:Blue River Watershed | collected 2017-08-16 | reverse complement strand
TATTATTAAAAAATAATAAAAAAATATTTAATTATATTATTAAATAAATATACTTATTACATATCATAGCATAAATCGACATATGATTGTTGATATTTATTAATATTACCATTTGCATTAATAGTTGTCATCTTTGTACAATCAACGCAACTATTTTTTTGATATTTCTCATAATATTTGCTTAGTTCATCTTTATCAAAAATTTTATTATTAATTTTATCTGTATTACTATCTTTATTATCTATGTTATAAACGATGTTACTAATAAATTTGGGTCCAAGTAATTCATTAAAATTCTCAGCATTAATTTTATTATTAGTTTTTTTATTGTACTCAACCCAAATATTACGTTCAAACTTATTTAGTAGTACTCCAAAGCCACGACTAATATATTTATTAATAATTTCATTGGGATTACGAATACCAGCAAAGTATTTATATTCTATATTAAGACCAGTCATCATTGCAGTAATGCAAGATGGTAGAATATAAACGTTATCGCCTTGATAGTAAGCACGAACACATGGAAAGTGAAAGCGTGCTACACAACTGAAAAATTCTTTTTCACGAATACGAAATGTTTCTACTTTAGTTTTCTTACAGAATAGTTGAAACCGAAGATTATCAGAAAATTTAATAACCATCTTATTATCTTTTTTATCAAATTCAGGAGTTTCAATTGATTTAACATCATTACGATAATAAATGACTTCAGTATCTTGAATATTATAATGTTCATAATTGTTACTATCTACTTTATAGATATTCATTGAATCATAATTATTTGGTGCAAGATATTCAGCAATAAATTTATTATTGATATCTACTTGTTTTTCATTAATTAGTTTTTGTGTCATGATATTTTTAACTTCAATATATTTCTTGTATATATAAGTCTTAAACACAATACTATCACTCATTTTCTCAAATTCTTCAACATTAAGTTTTAAATCATATGTTTTATTAAAGTCATCTAGATAGTCTGTATAAAAGTGTTCTGAAATAGATACAGCACAACTTTTAACAACTTCATAACGACGATCAGATTCTTCTGCCTTCAGATTAGTCTTTAGTAAATCATAAATTACTTGAACATTTTTCAGAAAATCTATATAATTTACATGATTTGACATTAAATCAACATCTGATTCGCCATAATATTTACGAACAAATTGTTTAAATCCTTCTATTTCTTGATTATTCGCTAATTTAACGTAATAATCTAATAGAGGTGAACGCTTTTGCAGACAAGCCGTAATAGCAGAACCAGAAATGGCAAAAGCATGCCAATTTAGCCCATCAAGTGGATCACATTCTGGATCATCTGACATAAAAATATTCATACGCTTCTTAAACGTTTCTATATCAGTTACTCCATATCCATCATAATTATCTTTGTAATATAATCCATATGAATTATCTAGATAAAGTTCTTTATCATCGATTAAAACACTTAAATACGGATTTTGTTTAAGATCACTCATGATAAACGGAAAAGTAGGCAGTTTAGATGCCGTACTAATATCATATACATAACGCGATGATTTATTCGATCGTGTACGATAGATACATTCTTCCATATAATAAGTTAGCCATGCATATCCCATAGTATATTTAAATACATGAGGATACTTATCAAAAAATGGTTTAATCTTTTCTAATAGTTGATAATTATTGATTACTAGATGACAATATTGTTTGTTAGTTAACAGATTGTTAATTAGCTTATATTTAAGCTTATCATTTGTAATATTATCAAATAATTTATTAATATAACTATTAGTATATTCTTCTTCAGAATAAGATGTAAAGTTTCGATTGCTTGTACGAATAATAATTGATGGATCCACAAAAATTTCTTTCTTTTTCTCTTTATTTACAGGATATTCTCCCATATTATTACCAAGCTTAATAACAGTTTCTTCTTTTTTAGCATTAGTTTGATTAAATTGTTCTTTCTTTGCTTGATTACGATCATTAATAACAACAAAGTTACTAGATTCTGTTCTTTGATTGTTAAATTCACGATTTACAAAAGAATTAGTAATATTTACTTCTAGATTTGAAGGAGTACTCCAATAATCATAATTTTTAAGATTACTTAATACATTATCTAAGTTAATATTAGAAAGATTTCTATAATCTCCTAGATAATATTTAAACATATTAACTTGATCACTAATATCTGATAATTCGACATAAGACTGATAAAAATCACAATATTTTTGTAAATTCATTTCATTTAGTTCAAACATACAGAGTACTAATTCAGTTTGATTAAATAATTTACCTTGAAATATATCATAAAGATCAGAATTATTTACAATCATTGTATTATTATAATGTTTCTTATTTTTAAGAATATTTAGACCAGTACGAATATAAGTTAAATTCTTTTGTTCTTTTAATTCTTCTTTAGCGATAATTTGTTTTAAAATAACATTATTAGCATTAAGATCACGTGTCTTTGCAAATGTTATAACTACAACTGAATTATAATTACGATACATATCACCCCATGAAATTTTTTTTAAATTACCTCCACCAAGTCCTACATAAAAAGGATTAATTTTTTCGAGATTAGCATCAAAAATAATATTTTCTTGATTAACTGCTAAATCTTCAACTTGTTCAAATTCAATACCGAAATCAATATCATCGATATTATTATTGTTGGTATTAATATTAATACCTAATTGAGTGTTAAGGTCATCAGTGATAAAAGATACAGCCATGATAGATTGTTAATGTGAATAATATATATAATATATATAATATAAATAAAGAGTGGAGGAATCAATTTTTATTTATCTCTAAAGAGATAAATAAAAATTAATGAGGCTTAAAATATCTTTAGATATTTTAAACGAATCAATTTTTATTAATCTCTTTAGATATTTTACACCTTTGCACATTTAAAACACTGATTTAACGACTAATAAATATTTATGATTTACCATATGTAAAATAGTTTTATAAATATTATGGTGAATTTGTATTGTCAAAGAAAGCATCTAATATTTTAGGCTCAGTAGTTGTTAGATTTTTTATAATAGAATTTTTTTCAAACTTTTTAGAATTATTGACCCATTCACAAAGTCTATCTCGACCACCAATTGGTATTTTACCCTCGGATGTTTCCAGCCAACAAAACGGTGATGTCTTATGATTTTGAAATTTAAATTGATCTTCGAGTAAGAATTCCCCCTTAATAATTTTAAGAAATTTCCTATATTTTGAAGGACTATCAAAGTAAAACCAAGTTTTGTATTCAGGATTTTCTTTAGCAATTTCTTTTGCGATCTCACATGCACGACCAGTATGATGAGATATTTTGAAGCCAGATACACAAATATAAGTTATTCCAGGTATAATTGATGGCCTTAAAGGCACAAATCTATTGATTAAAATAGTATTTAATAAATATTTGAAACTAATCATTTTATTAGTGATTATATATATGCAAATCTTTTTTAAATCTTTTTTAAATCAATTTTTTATATTTAGTAAATAAAATAAAAATGTGTAAAACAATAGGCGTTTTAAATGTGCAAAGGTGTAAACGAATCAATTTTTATTTATCTCTTTAGAGATAAATAAAAAATGTTATTCATCTACAATAGGATATAGACTATATCTATTATTGTTAATTTTCTTTTTCTTAACGATAGGAGATTTTTGATTTATAATATTATTATTATTTTTAATATTATCTATTTGTTTATTATGCTTACAAATAATAATAGGAATATTATTATTATTATTATCTTCAATGATTGTTTCCATTTAAAATAATATTATTATTAACATTAGTATTATTAGTTATTATCATCTTCTTCGTCTTCATCATCACTTAAAATAATTTCTTCAATTTTTTCATTAACATTATTAATAACTTGTTCTTCTAGATTTAGATCTTGTTCATCATCTGTAAGGTCTTCTTCTTCTTCTTCTTCAACTTCTACCTCTACTTCTTCATAATAAACTTCTTCACCTTCTTCATCTTCTTCACCTTCTTCGCCTTCTTCTACTTCAACTTCTTCAATAACTTCGATGTATTCATTTCCGTCTTCATCGATTTTAATTTCTCCAACTAGATTATCATCATCGTCATCATCATCATCATCTTTTTCACTTTCGCTATCATCATAATGATTATCATTAATTTCTACAACTTGTTTATTTTCTAGTTTAATTTCTTTATAATTGTATAAATCTAAAACTAAATTATCAGTATTAAATTCTTTATTAATAGAATACATATTATTATTATCTTTAATAATTAATTTAGTTTTAATTAAAATATTAAAATCACTGTTATTAAGAATATCAGTTAGATTTAATATTTCTTGAAGAGAATCAGCTTTAATACCAACATGTTTAGTAATTTCACTTAGAATACTAAATAAGATAATATTAGATTTGATACTAAATGTCTTGTTATCACTTAAAGTATAATCAAAAGTTACAATTGATTGTGAATTACTAATATCAAGAGTCTTTTTATTTTCAGTAAGAGCAGGAATAGATTTACTATACATATCTTTATAGAATGCAATACTATTATTAGAATTAATTAAATTATCATTCTTAATTAATGAATTCCATAACTCATTACTTAGATTATATAATCTAGTAGTAATATTAGTATTAACATTTTGATACTTATCAGATACTATATTAAAATTAATATTTTGTTTAATAACATCATGTAGTTTATTAGATTGAACAAAATCATCGATAATTAATTTAGCACAAATAATATTAATATCTTTAAAATTATTAGTATCATTATAAAATGATCCAATTAGTTTATTCTCAATAATATGATTACATCCATCTAGTAATCGTTGTTGCATTTTAACAACATATTTAGCAATAAAATCATGTTTATTTAATCTAGTAAAGATTTTAATATATTCAACAGTTTCTGATACTTTATTATTTAGTTCTTGACTATTTTTAAGACTTTCAAAAGTACGAATATTAGTATCAATATTATTAATTATCATATCGATAATATCACTAGTAATATAATTATCATCTAATGTTAGACTTTCATAATCATTTTCTTCATATGGAGTCTTATCTAAATATAAATCTTTAGTCTTATCTTCTCGTTCAGCAATTAATGCTAATTCTTTATCATTTAATTGTTTCATAAAAGTTTGATAAAATCCAAAGATTTTAATTAAATTTGTAACTGTTTGTAAATTATCATTAAAATTTAAATAAGTTTTAAGATAATTATTATTATATTTATTATTTATTACATTTTTGAAAAATAAGTAATTAGTTATCATATAAATTTTATCTGTATTATTTTTAGATTCAGTTTTTGTAAAAGTAAAAACTCGATTAAATAATTTTTTAAATACAAAACAAGATTTAACATAATTATTATAAATATTTATAAATTGTTCATTTGAAAATGTATTATTATTTATACTATTTTTAATATTAGTATAATATATATCTTTTGTACTATCCTCAATTACATCATATAATTCACGTAAAGGATTAATACGATATCTGAGTAGATTTGAAAATACAAAATCAAATTTACTAACGTTAACATCTTTATTATTTAAAATATCATGACATATTTCAATAAATTGAGTTTCATTTATTTTATCAATAGTAAATCCAAATCCCGATAAGAAACCAAAATCTTCCACATCAATGTAACCACAATTTTTAATTGTACGGTAAGTCGCCATTCTAAAAGTAATGTAAAGTAAGTAATATATAATATATATACTTATTAATTAATACATTGATTAATCAATTTTTTATTAGATAATCTAAACATAATCTAATAAAAACTGAAAATAACTATTATAATTATATAACTTAACTATTATATATTTATAATTATATATATATGACTATTCGAATACTCATATCACATGATGCTAATCTAGAGATTCTTACAGAAGATACTAAAAATAAACTAATAAGTAAAAATAAATATAAACAATCAAATATTACTAGATATCATTATTATTCACAAATTAAACAAGATAATGATATTTACACTGAAAATTATAAATTATTAGATACTAAAACAATAAATAATTTTAATATATATATCACAGAATATACTACAGAACAACAAGATCAATTAAGTTTCCCTAATTTAAATACATATCATCTTATTGAAAATATATCTCAATATGTTATTAATAATAAAGATCATAAAATAATAATAGAAAATAATAAACTAATAATAGAATTTGAAAAGTTACTTGATTATGATTATATTTATAATCTAATAACTAATTATATTTGACTAATTTTATGAATTAATAATCTTGATGATAAGAATACTAGAACAAAGATTATACCATATGTAAGTACTCCAAAGAATGGAACTACACCATTTTTATTTACATTGATTATTTTAATATAGTTTCCAATAAATGTCTTTACAAAGTGTTGTGACATTAACATAAATATAATTAATAATAGTACGCCATCATATAATGAATCTTCTAAAAGATTTTGTTTACATTTTTTGCTCTTAGATTTCTTCTTTTTTTTATCTTTTTTGTATGATTTTTCTGATTCGGATGATTCTGTTGATTTATCATCTTTTTTATCAAAATCTAATAAATTAGATTTTTTATTATTATAATTAGTCTTATTAATATCATCAACTAATTCTCTAATTTCAGAACTTGTTTTAATAGATTCTACAGAATAATGTGATTCTGCATCATTTTGTGCTAAATCTTGTCTTAATTGTGTTATTGGTGTACCTTGGGTATTTCCACTTATCATTGGACGATTGTTATATTGATAATCCATTTATATTATATATATATATTTATTATAGAATATTATATGTATAATATCGAACAATAAAATAAACTAATTTAAATTATTTAGTCTACATCATTTAGTACACTAGTATTAATAACCGATAATACATTATCTAGAGTAATTAAATCATTTTTATTTTTAATATTATTATATTCTTCTTTTATAATTTGAAAGAAATTTGGACAAAGTGTTACTTCTGGAAAATTGTTATGATCAAAGCTAGTATGAATATCTGGATTATAATCTGGAATATCTTTATTTTCTATATGTAGCTTACGTGAATATTTCTTTCTATCTATATCTGTATTATTTAGTTTATGATATAATATTACTGATGCGATCTTTTTAATAAGATCTTGTGTTAAATCAAGATTGACTGGTGCAGAATCAGAGTTATCTGATAGAGATATAAGTACATTACCATAAAGTTTTTGACCATAAATAGCTGATGCAAATACATTTAGTTTATCTCTATTAGCTTTAATATCAACATGAAAAAATAGTCGATAATCTAGATATTTAAATTCATGGTATCTAACGTTGTCAAGATGTGATTGACCAAAATTTGTTTCAAGTGGACTAAAAATATATTCTGCTTCTGCTATAGTATCATCTTCTTTTAGAATAATAGATTTGTGAAGAAATTGACTAGCTAATATTTGAGTTAAATCTTCAGGTGTTACATCAACATAGTTAAAATCTGTGTTATAAATAGATCTCTTTATGATAATCATATTGCCTTCTACTATATGACGTTCTCCTAGAAATTGAGTAGCTAATTTATTAGAATCATATACTAGTTCTGTATAAGTATCGTTGTCATTGTTTTTAACAACTGTTTTGAAAATAGCTTGAAATACATAATCTTCTGTGTAATAGAGATCATCAATATTTAAAATATATTGTTCTGTTGGTTCAACAACGACATTAATCATATCAAATAATTGATAAATATTATTAATTTTAACTAATTCAATATAATCTTCTATTTCTTCTATTAGATTATAGTGACTAAGATATTTACTCTCGCAATTGTTAATATCAATACCCGGATGAACATCTTTTTCTTGTGATTCCTTTGTTATAATACAAATCTGTGGTGATTTTGACATGATATATTAATTATTATAATTACTATTTTGTTAAATCATATTTTTCAAATATAACTTTTTCCATTAATAAATCATTTTTAATATTAGATACATAATATCGTTTGATAAATCTCATATCTTCTACTAGGTATCTATGATCATCTAATTTTTCTATTGGATAAAATTCATATATATAACAACATTTATTTAATTGAGACATCGCTAAAGGAGCTATTTCTTTGATATATGGTAATATCTCATTATCTTTTTTTATAACTCCTCGTCTAAAATGATTTCTTGAAAATAGTGATATCAATGCTAACCATTTTTCTGAATAAGCAATGATATTTTTTAAATTTGTAAATTTAGGTAATACATCTTCATATCTATTATAACTAGCATAGTATACTATATTTAGACTAGTTAACTTATTATTTTTATCAGTTAACTTAGTTAGATTAGTTATAAAATTATTCAGACTATTGTTATTAAGATTTAATAATTTGTGTTTAATAAATCTAATAACATCATCATATATTATTATTTTATATTCTGCAACTAGATACTCGTCTCTCAGTTTATCTTTTTGAGATTTTACAAATTTATTATGATCGAAATTGTGATCAAAATCATATTCGTAACTATGTGTTTGTTCCAAAATATATGTATCTAGATGTGTACTTATTATAAATTTGTCGTGTAAATTACTATCTAATAATACTGTAGTGTGAAAATCCAAAAAGAAAGTATTTAAACCAACTAATACAATATATTTATCTTTGTTATCTAATAAAATATTTCGTAAATTATTAAAAAAATGCGTCTTCCATATAGTTTTTAATGAATCGAAATAAATATTATGTTTAAACTTTATAAAATTAGTATAAGTAACTATAAAATCTTTATTAAAATTAATTATCTTATTAGATATATCGTCTAAATCTAATATAAATACATCTTCGTTTATATTTAATACGTCTATTATGAACTTATCTTTATTTATATTGTCTAATCCAACAATATGACATAGTATCATATAATTATACTTATATTTATTAGCTATTAAATTAAATAATTATATAAAATAATTATATATTATGGCTAAATCAAGAAAATCTAATAAACATAAAAATAAATCTAAATTACAATATGGTGGTAATATGCCATATGCAGCATCTAATTCAAGTTCATCTAGTTTATTAAAATTATTAATAGTTATAGTTATTGCTGCATTTGTTTATTTTTATTTTAATCAAAAAAAGAACGAAGAAAATAATAACAATTATAATACTAGCAATTTAGTTAACAATAACAATAACAATACAGTTGGTAATAATGCTGTTTATAACAATGATAATATGTCAACTTATTCTAGTGGAGTATATGCTCCTCCACAAATAATCAGACCACCACAATCAGTAGCTGTTGCTCAAGATTTATATGGTGTTCTTAGAAACTACGATTATAAGACTTACAACGATCCATTAACACCACCATACAAAAGAGATGATTATATGATTCCTGCTCATGTAGTTGATCCAAATAGATTCGGTCTTTACACTCGCGGTGGTCCAACTGCATTCAAAAAGATGGGTTATTTAAGTAATCCAAATGCTGCTGCAGGAGAACCATATAAATTTTTAACTTTAATGGGTAGACAAAAGTATTATAACTCTACTCAATATGAATACTATGTTGTAAGTACTAATCGCGATGAAAATATTAAATTCGATTTAGATAAGAAAAGAGAATTATTTTCTGGCGACACAGTAAAAGTTCCACAACTCAATAATGTAGATTATGATGTAACAATTGATAAAAATCTTGATTACGAATATTCTCCATATATAGTATAAGAACATGGATTATCATGAGAAATACTTGAAATATAAAGCAAAGTATTTAGATCTTAAAGATAAATTAGAAGGCGGTGTTGTAAACGATGTCACTCAAGAAGAATGTAAGAAGCACGATAAATTATACTGTTCAACAAGTGCGATTGGTTGTCATTGGAATGAACAATACACAAATAAATATGGCAATATTATAGAAACTGGATGTGTTAAAAATATTTGTAAAACAGATAATAATAATAAATTAAGAACTAAGTTTGATTGTAGTATTACGACAGGTTGTGAATGGGGTAGGGGATATATATATGACTATAAAGATAACTATGGTACTAGAAATTGGTTATATGGAGATATATGTGTTAAAAAAAAGGAAAAAAAATAATAATTAATTATAATTTTCTTTTTTTTTAGTAAATTTATTTTTTAGTTAACTAATTTATATATTGTATAGTCATGTCAGTGATAGTGCTGGAATTTGTCATCATAAAACAAGTACACCACTGAAAATGCACCTTTAGATCCACCAGACGGTGATATTACAAGAGACTAACAAAATCTAAATAGTTAAATATATAATATAAATTCTATAAATCTATATTATATGACTAATACTCCAACTGGTGGGTTCCCTCCTATTATTAAATGTTCTAAAGCAGAATTAAAAATAATTAATGATAATAAAAACAGAGAATTTAAAGGTGTTGCAAACGCTGTTTCTATCAAAGATATTATGGCAAAGAGAATTGCAGCAAAATAAATAATTATTATTGAGTTAATTTAGATATAAATAGTTAATTTAGATATATATTATATATAAATATGGATAAATTTAAGAAAAAATATGACACTAAAAAAGATAAAGATATTGATAGTACTGATAGCGATGATTTAGAAAAACAGGATGAAGAAAGTAATAATTTAAACAATACAGACATAAGTCTAATAAGAAATGCATTTGACTATTACGATAAAAATCAAGAAAAAATAAAAAATAAATTTGATAACGTTAATTATATATCTTTAGAAACAACAGATAAAGATCTAGAACACAATATAATAGTTTTTTATGATTCTAATCTTAAAGAATTATTTAAATCACGTGTAGAAAAAATAGGTATCTTCGATAAAGTATCTGGTATCTGGTCATGGGCATGGTCAGTCGCTTATTTCAAAAAGAATGAAACAAATATTATCAGAAAAATTTTATACTATGGTACTGAATTAGATCCAAAATCTAGATTTCTTAAAACCGAATTAGTAACTTCTAGATTTCAAATATCTAATGTCGCTCAATTAGATATGCATTGCGCAATTGCATCTTATCTATCTAAAAAACCTATCATATTTAAATATAATATATTTAGTTCTCCAAAAATTATAGATAATAAATATGTTGATATATTAAATCCTGATTATTCTAATAAAACTGACGAAAACTTTGAATTAGTATATTATAACTTTTTATTGGATGATATATAGAGTTAATTATGTGTATTCTTTGCGTTTACATCTTAGATAACCAGCTTCATCTAAGAAAGTTGTACATCCTGCAGTTAGGGTACAATCTTCCCATATTCGTCCCTCACAACTTTTATGTTGACAAGAACCTTTACCATCAGAATTTTTTTTCCATGTACAACCGGGTGCAAAAAAACATTTAAAATGTGATTTTACCTTATTACAGTTTACTATATCATCGCCACCTAACTGTTCTTTAAGATCTAAATACTTTGTTTTATATTTCAAATATTTCGCACGATAATCTATATCCATATATCTATATATCTATATATCTATATTATTAAAAAATAGTTTATTAATTTTTAATAACTTTTATTTGGATGAGATATAAATCCTGGAATATTTGTATTATCTAATTTAAGACACTTTACAAAACTACTTATACTTATATTCACATTCAGTACGTTTCCATGTACAACCAGGTGTCGCTACACAATTTACTCTACCCATTTTCCAACAATTTTGTTGCATACAACTTCTTCCCATCCATGTACAACCAGGCTTTAAAGTACAAGTGGCCATACCTAAACCATAACACCTCTGATCTTTATCTCCTCCATGTACTTTTGCTTTAAGATCTATATATTTTGCTTTATATTTCAAATATTTCGCACGATAATCTATATCCATATATATATATATCTATATTATTAAAAAAATAGTTTATTAATTTGTAATAACTTTTTATTGAATGAGATATAAGATTAATTAGTTATTTTACTCCATCTTTATCTTTACATAATATATTAGGTCCATCATAAACCCAATTACAGTATCCAGAATTGGTACATATTCTTTCACCAGCCCCAAAGTCAAGACAATTTGTTTTACATCCTGGCTTTTTTACTCCTGTTGTATAGTAATGACACTTTTCAAGATATGGGGCTTTTTTACAAGATGTCTCATTTTTATATTTTGTACGTGTATCGTTAACAACTGTTTTACCTTTTTGATTAGTTACCTCAAATGTTCCTCCTTTTATTTTTGCTTAAGATCTAAATATTTTGGTTTATATTTTAAATATTTCGCATGATAATCCATAACTATATAATTACAGTTGACTAAAAAAAATATATAATTATATTTATTTAAATATATCTTATTTACTTTTAGGTGACGACGATGGTTTAGATGATGATGATGATTTACTACTACTTTTTTTTTGCTTTTTACATCGCGGTGGTTTAGGTTGTTTTGTTTTTTTATTAATACCACCTGTTTTCCATCTACACTCTGGATTACTTGTACAAGTATCTTGAGTAGTATTATGCTTACATTTTTTTACTTTACATATAGCTGGTTTATCTTTTTTTAATACTTTACCTTTATACGATGTACCCTTTCTTAAGAGATCTCTCCAAATACATTTAATATCTTGATTACATTTAACAGTATCTTTATGTTTTTTACATGGATTTCCTAAACCACCTAATTGTTCTTTTAAATCTAAATACTTTGTTTTATATTTTAAATATTTTTGATAATAATCCATATATATAAATTAGTTAACTAAAAAAAAAATAAATAAATAAATTAATAATTTAAATAATAAGTATAACGCGGAGTGCCTACAATGCTTAATTTAAGTTATCTAATATCTTTTAAATATTTATTTTTTTATTTAAATACAATATTTGTAGGATAACCACACATATCCAACTGATTGTTCCATTCACATAACCCACCGTTGGTGTTACAATTCTCCGAATACCTACTATTACTACATCCCGTATTTTTTATACACGTATTTTGTGTAGTATTCCACGCGCATTTTTTGTTGTTACCAGTATCTTTTTTGTATGACAGACATTGTTTCTTTGTTTTGTTAACATTTAAATTACCTTTTGTATCCATAACCTTGATAGTGTTACACGGTGGATCTTCACCCCCTACTTTTGCTTTAAGATCTAAATATTTTGTTTTATATTTTAAATATTTCGCACGATAATCCATATATATAAATTAGTTAACTAAAAAAATTAGTTAACTAAAAAAAATAGTTAACTAAAAAAAAATAGTTAACTAAAAAAAAATAGTTAACTAAAAATAATATTATTATATTAAAAAAATACCTTAAAATCGTCATCTCTTTTATCATTTCTTTTATCATCTCTTTTATTATTATTTTCTTCTATTTTTATCTCTTCTACTACTTCATCTACTTCTTCTATTTCTTCGTCTTCATCTCCATCACTATCTTCATTATTTTTGTCTGAACTAAATTTTACAAAATGATTAACATTACAACATTTCCCTTGATTAATACAAGTATATTTAATAAAATCGTTGCTTGTAATATCTCCTACAAAATTTAAATACAATAATCTATGTAAACCAACTTTTTTGTTCTTAAAGAAAAAATTAATATAATAATTTGGATTGTCTACATTAGGACATGATACATAACCTTTCCAAATACTACATTCTTCTCCAAACATAGATTTATCTATATATTTAACAATTCTATTTAGATCTTTATAAGTTAATTTCTTTGCATAATATACATCTTTGCGTTGAGATGCAATTAATTCGTTTAATAAATCTAATTTTGTGTTCATTTCTCGATATTATTATATATAAAAAAAATAGAAAAATTATTAAATTATTATTAAATAAATATTTTATTTTTGTGGATAATTTTATAATTATTTGAAGTATATTACTTCTATAGTATCTGGTATTTCATTATTCATTACATATACAAATCTTATGCATATACTTGATCCCTTTGTATCTAAATATTTCTTAATTTCACTTTCTTTATTTTTAGTTCTATCGTATACTAAACCTTTGTCAAATACATAAATAGGAATATTAATTTCATCAAAAATTATTATTGGTATATTATTAATATGACTTAAAATATTTAATTCTACCATATAGTTAGATACATAATTAGTCGAGCTGCCTATTTTAATTATATAATCATTGATATCTTTACTCTTCTTTAAATGCATATACTGAGTCAACTCTTCTACTTTTTTGGCATTCTTTGTTGTTTTTAACCATTCTATTATTACACCTCTAAAATAATTTGATAATTCTGTTTGTAATGGTGAATAATAACCAAGATTTTTAACTTCTGGATCATTGTATTTGTTTTTCAACCAATAATATCCATTTACATATGCTCTAAATATAGATAGATTATTCATGATTACTTTTTGTAAGTAATATTCTTTCATGTCTATTAAGGCAAATTCTTGATTTAATTGTTGATAATTACCTTCTACTGTTGTCTTTATTCTCTTCTTACCTATAACTGGAATATTATCAGCGCCAAAAATATCTCCTAATGCTTTCTTTACATTACTACCCGTACTTCTTATAATCTTTTGACCTGATCTAATAGTAAACTTGCTATAATCAACAATGTCTGATACATAATAGTCTTCGAATTTTAATATTTCAAATGCTTTACGATCACCTACTGCTAACTCGTCACTAACTTTGTTAATAAATTTAATCACCATCTTCTTAGTTAATGACATATAACATCCTGTACGTGTCCAGTGACAATGTATATTATCATTACATTCTTCAGCTTTCTTGTGTATATTACATGATTCTCTGTCATTATTTATGACATACGATTTTGTATCTGGTAAATCTTTTCTAATGTGTACTAATTTATCGTATTTACCACCTTTTTGTTTAACTTCTTGATCATCATCTTCAGCGGCTGTTTCATCTACTTCGATGTCAGTATCTTCATCTACTACTACATTTTTAGATTGAATAATTTTTTTATATTTATCATGTGATTGTTTGTCAACTAGTTTATATAAAATTAATCTAATATTTTCTGTCTTATCGTTTATAGTATATTTCTTATTATTGATAATCTTTTCTATCTTTGTTTTAAGACTTTGATTTTCTATACGATTAAGATAATTACTAAACTCTAATCTAAATAACTCGTAGCTTTCTGTTAAATATAAATCTTGATTGACATTCATAACTCTTTCATCTGCTTTAACATTAGTTTTTTGTTTAACTATATCATTGTCTATTTTATCTACTATAGGCATATTTTCATGTTTTAATCCTAATTTTTCTATATCTTCTATTTTAATTTTTTCTTCTATTACTGGAACAACGTCTAATGATTTAGTTACTATAGCAGTTACTGTTAAATTTTTACTATCACTATCATTATAATATACCATATATGGCTTAATATCTAATTTTTCTTCAGTTAATTTAAATATCTCGTTAAGATCACCATAAGTCTCTTTGAATGATTTAATATATTTTTCAGCTGATTTAACTATCTGGATATTATATATAGAGCCTGATGGTCTTGTTGGTATAAGTGTATTATTATCTGTTACAAAGAATTTACACTTATTGCGAGTATCTATAATTTGATATTTAGGTTCATATTTCTTATTTTCTATTTGATTTAAATAAAATAATACTTCTCTTGCTGTTGGTAATGATTCTCTGTGAATTATAGCATCCATAAAAGATCCTTTGCAATTCTTTTGATAAAATTCTGATATATGTTTAACTATATTAGTCTTGTTATTTTCATACTTGAAAGTTTTATGTATTAATATGTTCTTATCGTTTTCGTTATTTTTCTCTACTAATACAATTGGATAATAATGTTTACCATCTTTTAATAAAAAGATATTTTCTCTATTAGATGTTAATGAGTAATAATCTTCTATGTTACCACATAATACTTCAAAATCTTCTCTGATTCTTTCTTTTTCAAAAGTCTTACTAATAATAATTGATTTCTTATTAAATACTATTATATTCATACCATTCTTAAATATAGTTCCAGGAATACATAATATATTATTTAATAAATCAAAATCTAATATTGGATTTGTATTTATAAAATCTATAAATTGTGTCTTGTTACCAAACTGACTCTTGATATCACCATTATTTAATGATGTATATAATTGTTCTGTATGATCTTTTTCTAATATATTTGTTATCTTTTTAAGAATATCTTCTACAGACATATTAATACATGATCCAATTGCATTTAAGAATTGATATCTATCTTGAACAGATCCATATTTAAAAAAGTAACCATTTTTAGTTTTTGATAAATAATGTTGTTTGATAAATTTGTCTTTTTCTAACATAACATTAAAATAAAAATCTAAATAATTTGGTAATAAACCAAAACGACCGTCTTGGATTTTGTTTGTGTCTTGTAAAATATATAATTGTTCTAATAATTTCTTTTCATCAACTTCATCGTCTTCATCATCTCCTTTAGAACCTTTACCAGTATCTTTACTATCATCGCCTTGACAAGTTTTATAAAAACTAATCTTACCTTTATTTTTAGTAGCAGCTGGATCTTTCTTGAAACAACAAGGCATACAATGTCCAAATGGATTACGGCATTTAGTTAGAAAACCTACGTAAAAATGTTCACCATTTTCTTCTGGATCACATGCATAATGTATCTCATTACCTGTTGGATGACCCTCAGCGTCAAAGTCGGCAAATTTTAAAGTTTTTAATAATACTTCTTCTTTCTTTTTGCTCTTAGAATTTTTAACAAAAACTCTACGTTCAAATTCACCTGTCTTTTTATTTAATTTATAACCTTTCTTTAATAAATCAGCCATATTGCTACCATTGTATTGTTGTGGTCTACGCTTCTTACCATCACCACTATTTTGACAACATCTGGTCCATTGATTTTGACCCTCTTCTGGTTTATAACCAATTCTTTCTTTATCCATTTTTGCCATCTGTTTGACTACTTTAGCATCACTTTCATATTGAACAAAGTCATTAACTTTGTTACGTCTCTTTGCTATCTTGGTTAGTTTCTTTAATTTTTCTTTTAATTCTTGTAAATCAGGTTTTTTGTATAAATAAGTTTCTGTGTATAAATAAATTAATATATTCATAAATTGGATCATTCTGTCTAATTGTTCTTTATCTCTAACACCTGAAATTCTTATCTTGTATTTCTCACGTTGTTTACCAATAATATCTATATTAATACCAGGTGACTTGTATTTTGGTATAGTTTCTAATTTCTTTAATATTTTACGTGATTTCTTAAGATATGGATATCTTTGTTTTATTCTTTGTACTTCTTCATCAGCCTTTTCTGTTGTTATATTAAATTGTCTGCTAATTTCATTAACAAGAACATTATCAGTTATGTCATAATTTCTTAAGAAATATAATATTCTTTGTTCAATTCTTGTTTGATTGTCATATTTTGATACTCTCTTATAACGTAAAAATGTACCATATTTACTAAATTCTTCTTCTTTTTCTCCACCTTTTGATTGTCTCTTTTTAGGATCAATTTGTAATGCAACATATGGATAAAAGAATCTAGAGAAATCAGATAAATCATTATGATCAATAATAAATTTTTCTGGTAACTCAAATTGTTGAATAGTATTTATAAATGCATATTTAAATTCTGAATCTTCCGGATCTTCAAACTTGTGTCTATTCTTCTCTAAATTAATTTTTTTAATAATATCACGAACATGACCATAAGTAGCTTTAATATCTTCTATTACAGCCATGTCTTCTTCTTTCCAAACTATTTTATACTCGATGCGGCCACTATCACTAATAGTTACACCCATAAATCTTTCACCAAATTTATCACTGATTTTAAATTTAATTGATATACCATAAGGAACGTTTTCGTACCATTTAGTAATAGTTTCTAAGTTATCCGATTTTTTCATAAACTCATTAATCATTTGTTCATTTGATTTATAAACTATGTTGCCATCGATAGTTTGATAAGATATAAATGGATATTTCTTATCTACAATAAATTCATTAAATATTCTGTATAAATCTATCTTATTATCTGGATTCTTTTGTCTTAATTTAAGATGTATAATTGATTGAATAACATAAGTTGTCTTAAATCCTCTTGTAAAATTATCTTTTAATTTAATATTTTCTACCATCGAAGTTATTTCATTTTCTATTATAAGATCATTTGATAAAGTTTCATATACATTTATCATACGTTGAGATTCGACTTTATCATCTGAATTATTAAGATAGTCTAAAATATTTTTAAGTTCATCTGTTCTTACTTTTGGAAAATAGATTTTTAAATATACATCTTGGAGATTTTTTAAAACTTCAGTATCTTTTTTATATTTTTTACCAAACTCATTGTATAAATCTAACATATAAATCTCGTTATTTTGAATATAATCATCATAATCAAATAAAATATTATTTTCATCGTCTTCACGTCTTATTTTAGATGTATATCTTTTTAAGTTATCTCTTAAAGTTTTTAATTGACCTTCTAAATCTTCATATAATCTAAGATTGTTATTAGGTTCAATATCTATTGTTAGAATTTCATTTCTACGAAGCCACTTTTGACCTAACATAATTTTTTCTATTTTATCTCCATAATAATATTCAGACCATAAATATTGTCTTGATGGTAATACATATGATTGGTCTCCAAAAGATGCATTATTTTTAATAGATGTACAAATTTTATCTTTTATTATTTTAATAGTATCGTCTTTGAATATATATTGAGATGTAACATAATGTTTTTTAAATATATCTTTAATATTTTCATCATATATATTATTATCTTTTGTTTGATCAAATGATATCATATTATCTGTGTTCTTTTCAAAAATCTTATTATCGTTAAGGGCTTCTTTGATAAGAGCGGCTGTCTTAGTAACATTCTCATCATGTTTTGCATCTGTATCTTTATAAATTTGTTCTATCTCATTTAGATCGACTTCTTCATCTTCACTCATAGTTTCTGTTGCTAATTCACCATCATCATCATCACCTTCATCGTCTTCTTGATCATCTTTTACTTTCTTTTTAATATCATCATCGTCTTCGTCATCATCTTGATTATCATCATCTTTATTTTTATTTTTTCTATAAATATCTTCATCATCATGATCATCATCGTTGTGATCATCATCATAACCACCATAAATACTATTTAAATAACTTGATTTATAATCAAGTGATTCATCAAGTGCTCCAAAGCCACCACTTAAATTAAAATCTTCTTGAATATCTAAACTAGTAAACTTATTGCTACGGCCTCCTTTTTGTTGCTCTTTAATAGCAAATAATTTTTTAACATCTAATTTTTTAGTAGTAGTATAATCATTAAAATCTTCGGCTTCTTTAGAAAAATTAGATTCTCTTAATTTTTTTTTATTTTTACGTTCAAGATCGTATTTAATTATTGATTCATAACTATATATTAATTTTTTTTCTATAAGTTCATGAGAGCTAATATGAGTATCAAACCATTGCTGAGAATATTTTTGAACTAATTCATTTTTTAATACAGATGAATCTTTAATAGAATAAATAGAAGAGTTTATATGGTACATATTGAATAATTTATTGTACCATTTGTCACTATATAACTTTTCAAGTTGTTTATATTCTTCTTTTGTTAGATTTAATAAACTATCATAAAAGTTAAGATCAGCTATTTTATCTAAAATCTTTTTAATAGGTTTTGCAACATCACCTACAAATATATACATTGCATATTGTGATCTTCTATTATTATTCTTATATTTCCAAATTAATTTTATCGGATCTGTCATATAATATATAATGATAAATTAGTTAACTTAGAAAAAAAGAAAAAAAAATAAAAAATAAGTTATAAAAAAAAGATATTATATAATAGAATCACCGATATATATACCACAATATTCTTCAGATTTTTTATTAAATTCTATTTTTTGGTATAAGCCTAATTTAACAGCTGTATTTGTTAAAAATGCAAATGCATGTTTAAATATAGGTCCATGATTGTTATATTCTGGTTCGTATGTTGGAGATGCAATATGTGATATTTCATGTAAGACAACATACATAATTAAATTTATATCATGAAACTTGTTCCAATTTACTTTAGAACGTAAACATAAGACTATTTCGTCACCTTTATTAATACTATAACTGGTATCTTTGCCTTTTCCAGAATTTTCAGATATAGTAACGTCGTGAATTCTTTCTAATAATCTATCTATATAATTACGATAATCTTTATACTCAGTGTCTTTATTTTGTTCTAAATGATTTATTAAAGTTAAAGTATTTTTTTTAAGTGTTGCTAACATATTGCATGCGATTTGTTTATCTGGAAGATCTCTTACTAAATAATATTTGTTATCTATATCAGATTTTAAATATGTCATTTTTGAGTTAGATAATTTATAAAATATAATAATTATTATAATTATAATTAATAATAATATTAATAGTCTCATATAATAAAAGCTATAAAAAAATTATTTTCTAGAGAATTTATATATATATTATGGGAGGAGGATCATCTAAACAAAATAAACCATGTGGTACAAAAGTAAATTTATACAAATTAATGAAAGCTATGCCCCATTACAGCGAACAAAATACTATTAACTTTAGTAGACAAGATCTAGCTGATACTTTATCTGATAGAAGTATCGTTGAAGCTATTCAAAATGGTGGTGGATTAAAAAACATGCCAAAAAGAGATAGATATACCGAGTTTGCTACCCAAAAAATTAAAACTAAAAATGAAAATTTCTTAGAAAATATTGAACAAGATGGTGGTAATTGCGGTAATAAAGGTTATCTTATTGGTGGCAATTGTAGTAATCAATTAAATACAGCTTTTTATAATGCTATTAAAAATACCTCACATCATGATGTTATGGAAGGAGGTCATCAATTATCAAGTGTATCTGAAAACGATATGAATGTTTTTAAAACTCTTATTAATAATCAAACAGGTGGTTATGGTTGTAATAATCCAGTACTTCACCAAACTGGTGGATGTGGTTGTGGTGAAAATAAAGTTATTAAAGGGGGTGCTATTTGCCCTATACATAATCAAACTGGTGGAGGATGTGGTTGTGGAGAAAATAGAGTTTTATTAGAAGGTGGTGCTAATTTATCAGAAACATCATCTGCATCATTTGCTACTCAGAATAATTTTTCTGCAACATCAATTGTAAGCAATAATCATAGTGCTACTGATAGATTAATGAATATTGCACAAATAGGTGGTGCTAATTCTACATCTGATTTAATAACTAGTCTCACTAGCTCATCAAACTTAACAACAACTCAACAACCTATTAATTATGCCAATATTGTTGGTGGTAATTGGAATACTTATGGTGGTAGAACATCGACATCATCTAAATCATCGTCATCAAGTTCATCAGCATCTAAGTCATCATCATCTAAATCCTCATCATCTGGCAGCTCATCTAAAGCATCTAGATCACACAAACAATCAAGACACCACAAAACACGTGATGATTCTAAATCATCATCCTCTATTAGATCACCAAAACATGAAGGTGAATTAATTATATCAGTTGGTGGCGGTACATCAGTTCAATCTAGATTAGATAAATTAACTTCAGTAACTAAATCTCATCGTAAACGTAGCAAAAAAGCATCTTCTACATCTTCAGAAGGTAGTTCAGTAACATCTACTGTAACTGGTTCATTAAGCTCATCTACATCTAAAGGTTCTAGCTCAAGTTCTAGTTCATCATTATCATCAGGATTATATTCTGGAGCTGGAACCGTAAATCGCAACAGAGTTTATTTATCAACAACTATGAGTGAAGGCAACGTTGTTAATGCTAAACAATTCTACAGCTCGGAAAATGGTGAATTATACAGCTCAGATACTAACTACTTAAGAAATAATATCACTAAAAGAAGATTTAAATAAATAAAAAATTAAGTTAAGTTAAAAAAGTCATCATCTTTATTATCATCATTGTGTTTATTATCTTCTATTTTATTAGATTTTTTCTTAATGACTTTCTTAATAATACGTTTTACCACCTTTTTCTTTATAATAGGTGTTTTATCATCATTTGATGATTTTTTTATATAATTTTTAGGTATATCTTTTACACTTTCTTTTATTTTAAAATCACTATCTAATAATTCTGTAAATTTATCAGCAGATATATTATTATCTCCTTGAAAATAGAACCCGATTGGTGCCTTACCTTTCTTTCGATTTTCTTCTCGAATAATATAATCAGTAAATATTTTTTCTGAATTTTCAACGATAAGTTCTAAAAACTGAATACATGGTTTCATGATCTGATTAGTTATATAGAATAGATAATCTATTTTAAGATTATTTTTAACTAGATAGTCTGGATGTTCTACTCGATCACCTTGTAATTTAATAGATTTTTCATCTTCTACTTCATAATATACATACGGGATTCGATCATTTGATTCTGGTTTATTACCTGGATCTCGTTCAGCCATGCGGTCGGCTAACACAGCATGAACAATAGATGCTCGATTTTTATAAGAGAATTTAAGTGTCTTTGTTATAATAAACTTATCTAATGGCATCTTACCAGTAATAATTTTATTCAATAATAACTGTGTCATTTTAACTGCACCTTCTGAGTTTCTCTTATTTAAAATTTGATCAATAATATTACCACATACTATCTTTACAACAGGTGCATTATCACGACGTTTTAATACTATACCCATACTCTTTTGTTTAAACTCATCCGGATTTTTCTCATATAAATTTCCTACATAACGTTTCTTTGTAATAATAATAAATGGCCATAAGACTTTTTCATAAGCTAAAGACATTGGTGGAGGTAACATTAATGTAATTAATGTTGATGCCCATTCTCCTAATTTTATAGCTATTTTTAATGATTCTTTATCTTTTAATACTTCTCCTGTATTTAAATCTTTAATATTTGGTTTAATAAATACTGAATCTGTATCTCCATAAATACCTTGTGGATCAATATCTTTATCTTTTAATAAGTGTTTAATAACATTGTGAAACTTTTTAAATAATTCCAATTTATTCTTATAACCATAGTTTTCTAATATCCAGTACATATCATTATAAAAATTATTATATAAGTCATCTGGTAATACTTTTAATTTACTCATACTGATATTTAAATCAAGTTTAGTAATGATTTCATATTTCTTACGTACACCTAATGCAACATTTAGTTTATGAATATCGTCGTATTCTAATTTAGATATTTTATCTAGAAACATATTATATTCATCAATATTATTAATGTTCATTGTTTTTAATACTTCTGCATGTTTCTTAATCATTTTTTCATCACTTTGACAATAATAATCTATATTATTAGAAGCAAATCGATTAATAGGAATTTGTCTAGTATCTATAGAACATACTGTTACTTTTGTAGTATCGTCTATTTGTATCTTATTTGGATATAAATTATATAATGATTGCATATATTCTAAATATTCATCATAATTATTATTCTTAATTAATCGAATCATTTTATTATAAATAGTTTCATTAAAGTATTTTGCAAATTGTAACATTTCGCGACCAGTTGCCGTAGTAGATGCAGCTATCTGTTTTTTAAATATAGCACTTGTTGGTGCACCAGTTTGGCCATATAAACTATTTGCAGTTACTTTATATGCTTGTTGTAAACCATCTAAAATAGCAATAATAAATGGATCACCGCCCTCTTCTGCTAGTTTTTCCATCTGCTTTTTAAATTTCTTACGAGCCGATAATAGTTCTTGTAGAATCTCAGGTATAATACCTTTAGTTCCATCTTCTCGTTCAGCAAAACGACATTTTGTTATCGTTCCATCACTATTTTTATATTCTATTTCGTGATATATATAACCTTTTAGATTATCATATTGTGGATTATTCACAAACATTTCATGAGATAAATTTCTCATAATCATAGAAGATGGATATAAACTACTAAAATCTAACACATAAATAGGATTATAATGTACACCTGTTACAGGTTCAAATACAGTTGCTCCTTCATAACCAAGTGTATCTTGAGCATCTTCATCGTCGTCATCTTCATAATGTTGATGTTTATTATTAATAGTATTTTCAATTGCTTGTGTCATTTTTGCAATCGTATCATTATCTTTATTAGTTTTATCATCTTCTGGTTTTGGTTTAACTTTAAGAGTAGGAATAAGATGATCTTTGTCTCTGCATTTTTTTGCAACAAGACTAAAAATTTTAATACCTTGACCTCGTGAAAAGATAAATTGTAATGGTACAGAGCATACGTTTGCCATACCAATGTTATTAGTTAAGATCTGTAGTTTTGCAATAATTTTATTACATAGAGCACAATCTTGAATACAATACTTGGCAATTAGAGATCTTTCATAAGATCCCATATCTTGCATACGAAAGATATCATTTGGACCAATATCATCTTTTGCATTACACCAATAAATTTTATATCCTCGTCCCATAATATCTTCAGTTTCGATATTACCTTGAACAGTAAGACTTTTTTTAGTCAAGTCAAGAACTTTAAATTTTTTACCTTCCATATGTTTATTTTCTGTCATACCATCATTGTATAAAACACGAATAAATTGATCTTTATAAATACCGTTAGTATTTTTAGTATCTATAACACATGTATTATTAGTTGTATTATTAGTTATATTAATAATACCTTCGCGAATAAAATTAGATGTTACTTCATCTAGTTTATAACTAGGTAATTTATGATCTCGTTGAATAACTTTCATAAGATCAAAAATAACTCGTCCTTTCATATCAAAGAATTTAAGTTTATTTTCACCTAATGCGGCAGAGGATAAATCTTTAATAACAAACTCTGATACTTGATTTTTAATTCTAGATAATCTAGCAAATTGAGGACTAATATTTAATAGTTTTGCTCGTTCATTAAGATAGTTAAAATCGAAACCATTAATGTTATATCCAGTAATAATATCTGGATCTATCGTACGAACTAATTTAGAAAATGCAAGTAGCACTTCTTTTTCTGTCTGATAAGATTCAACTACTATACCTTCTAGTGGATCACATGATCCAAGAGTTATAATATGTTTATAATAACATTCATCTTCACCATAGCGAGACATAGTTACTCCAATTTGAATAACACGATCTGTTTCTCGTTCGGGATTAGGAAAAGAACCATCACAACTTACACACTCAATATCAAAAGACATGATACTAAAATTTTGATTTTTAATTTCATCTAATGCTATTAAGTCTGTCCATTTACATTCTATATTTACTTTACAACTAGTTTTAGCAGAACATAATTTATATTTATCTCCTGTAACTCGTGCCCATCCTACAGCATTTAGTTTTCTAATATGCATCATACGAAGTAAAGGTAATAAATTAGCTTCATATGCCTTAAATTTTATCTTTTTATTTCGAATAAATATCTTCTTCTTTAAAGTTCTGGCGTATGCCATCATGGAACTAGTATTATAAAATTCTAATCGTAGAAAATCAAATTTAGTAAAGTTACTAAACTCCGTAAAATCATATTTTTTAACTACTTTAAAAGCTTTTAAACCTGTCTGACACTCTTTTGGCCAAACTCGATCTGTAATCTTTTCAACAATATATTTAACATTGTTAGCCATTCCATTTTCTAGTTTAATATAAAAGTATGGACTATAATCTGTTACAGTACAACAAATAGTATCGTTGGTATCTGTTAGACCAAATAGTCTTACACCAAATTTATTAATAGATTGTAGTTCTTTATTATTATCTTCTGAATCGGAGTTATTATCATTATTAGTTAAAGTATCTTCTATATCAAAATCAACCCAGTCTAATATTTGAAATTTAATATCAGACTTTACACCTTCTTGTTCTTCTTGATTATGATTGAGAGTAGTCATACTATATGATGTATATAAGTTATTTGATTATATATAAAATAATGAAGTTTAAACTAAAATTATTATTAATTCAATTTTTTAATAATAATAAAAAAATATTATAATATATAAATGACAACATATGATTATATAATAGTTGGTGGTGGATCTGCTGGATTATATGCAAATTATCTTTTAACTCATAAGTATAAAACATTATTATTAGAAAAAAATAATTATTTTGGTGGAAGAGCATTAGATGTAATGTTTCACGATACTCAAATAAAATTAGGAGCAGGTATTGGAGCATTACACAATAAACATTTATTAAAATTATTAAATAAACTAAAAATAAAATATAATGTATTTAAAGGTGATACGAGTGTAGTTACAAGAGATAAAGATAAAGATAAAAGAAAAATAATTATTAAAAATTCATCTATGATACGTAAAATGATGAGAAAAATTGTTAAACAAATAATCAAAAAATATAAAGCTTTATCTTTTGAAAAAACAAAATATATGACATCAAAAGAATTTATTATAAAATATTTTGGACAACAAATATTTAAAATCTTTTCAACTTATAGTGAATATAGTGATTATTTTAATAGTAGTATTGAATCATTTATTAAATATTATCCAATTATAGATCATATACCATCAAAATATAATATTGTTTATATTGATTGGAATTTATTAATTAATACATTAGTTAAACATATTAAAAAATATAATAAATTAATTAAAAATTATGAAGTTTCTAATATTAAATATAATCCAAAAAATGAGACGTATATTATAAATAATAAATATGAAACAAAAAATATTATATTCGCGGTTACAATTAAAAGTTTAACAAATATTCTAAATAAAACAAATATATTAAAATTAAATTTTAATGATTATATTGGTCATGTGCCATTTATAAGAATATATACTTATCACAAAGATGGTCATGGTCTTAATTTAGATAGATATAGTATTGTTGATAATAAATTACATAAAATATTAATTATGAATGATAAAATATTAATGATATCTTATTCTGATAATAAAAATGCATTATATTGGTATAAATATTTTAATAATAAAAAATTATTAATTAATAAATTGCATAAAGAAATTAAATATTCACTTTATCATGATTTACACATCGATGACATTAAAACTGTATATTGGGATGAAGGTGTTCATTATTATAAACCAAAATTAGGATTAAAAGTTAAAGAAATTATTAATACATTACAAAATCCAGCAAAAAATATTTATATTTGTGGAGAAATGTTATCTATGAAACAAGGATGGGTTGAAGGAGCTATTGAAAGTGTAGATAGAATAATGAAATTAATAAAAAAATAATATTATTCTTCTTCATAGAATAAAATATAAGCTGAGTGATCAACTATATTACTAAGATTATTAATATAATTTACACTAGAATCATTAAAATGATACCATTTCTTATCAAGTACATTTTTACAGTTAGCAACATAATGTCCACCATTAACTCCGCCAGAATGATTTACGGTTGCATATAAATTATATGTACTTGTTAATGGTTTATAACTATTTTGAACAGAATTAAAATTTAAATTTTCAACTGGAAAATCGATTAAATCAGATATTTTTTCTGCTCGAACACGCCCTTGATTCTTAGTAAATCGTTTTAACTGGATGATTAGTTTTGGAGGTAGTTTAAATATAGTTAATCGTTTATGAGCAGTACCATTTAGTTTTTTACATCTTTCGCAATTATATTCATTAACTAATTCTGGTTCACAAAATCGTTGAATACATTGATCTAAATTAGTTAATACTTGCTTATCTTGTGTTGTAAGAGGTACTTCTAAAATATTAAATGGTTCAAAATTAATATTTAAATTATTGCAATTTAAGCACTTTACTTCTGATGCAAATAATCCTGTAAATAGAGTTGAAATAATAGAGTTATTATTTTCAAGATATTTTTTCCAAAAATCAATAGATTTAATAGTTATTTCTAAATTATAATTTTCTACCATTAATTGATTTAATTGAGTAATTAATAGATCTTTTTTATTATCATCTTTATCTTGATCACATGATTTAATTTGTTTAATTAAATTTTTTTTATTTGCATAATATTCTGCAACTTCACTACTAACATGATATTTATTTATTTTAATATTTGTTTTTAGTTCATCATTAATTCTATCAAATAAAGCATATAATAGTTCTTCGCTATCATGTTGATTAAAATTTGCAAATCGAGGACAGAAATTACCAATTACTTCTTTTAGTTTTTTTGGTTTAACTATACAATTACTGTTCCACATAGTTGTATATACTTGATAAAGAGAGTATACTAAACTATTTTTAAAATTATCTTTTAATACTTGCTTTTTAGAATGTATAAAATCTTCTAATTCTTGCTTTGTAATATGTGGATTTAATTTTAAAAGATTATTATATTTCTTTACTTCAAGATTAAAAATACCTTGTTGTAAATCATATTTAAATTTTTTACTCTTAATATAGTAATTAAAAGTATCTGTTGCGAATAAACATTGTAGTGTTGCATTCATATAACATGTATTACCTAGATTGTATAATCCAGACAACCCTCTCGAATCTGGTGAGTTTGACATTTTTAATATATTAATACTATTATTAATGTATTAAATACCTAAATAGTAATAATTCAATTTTTTATAAGATTATCTTATAAAAAATTCATGATGCTTAAAATAATCTGTAGATATTTTATTATTTAGTTTATATTATATGTCGACTGATAAATCAAAAATTATAAATGAATTTATTAGATTGAAAGACCAGATAATGTTTGATATAGATAATACTTCAGGTAGAATAAAATTAGTAAATCAATATAGATTAAAATCTATACTAGTATCTTTAAAAGCTATAGAAAGTTATAATAAGACAAAAATAACTCTAGAGGATTTAAAAGATTTAATTAAAATAAAAGGTGTTGGTGAAGGAACTATAAAAAGAATAAAAGAAATAATAGAAACTGGTAAATTATCAGAAATAAAAATAACACAAGATGATAAAAAATATCTTAAAATGATAGAAAAATTAGAAGATGTATATGGTATAGGTAGATTAACTGCATATAAATTATTCAAAGAATATAAAATTAAATCAATAGAAGAATTAATACAAAAAGTAAATAATAAAGAAATAATTGTTCCTGATAATATTAAAATTGGTTTAAAATATGTAAATAAATTAGATGTAAATATACCAAGGAAAGATATAGAAGAGTTTTACCAATATATTTTAGATTTAATGTTTAAAATAGATATTAAATTATTTGGATGTGTTTGTGGATCATATAGACGATTAAAACCAACTTCTGGAGATATAGATTTAGTTATAATACATCAAGATTATAAAACTTTAACTAAACCAACTAAAAAAAATTATTTAGATATTATTGTTAAAAAATTAATAGAAAATAATATTATCATAGAATCTTTAACTAGATCAGATGTTAAGACTAAATATATGGGGATATTTAAATGGAAATCTAGTAATCCTCGAAGAATAGATATTAGATTTATACCATTAGAATCTTATTATTCTGCGATATTATATTTTACAGGATCTAAAAATTTTAATACAAACATGAGATTAAACGCTATTGCTCATGGTTATACACTTAATGAGTATGGATTATACGATGAAAAGAATAAAATGTTTAAAGTAAATTCAGAAAAAGAAATATTTGATTTATTAAGTATGGAATATATTACTCCAGATAAAAGATAAAATAAAAATAATATATAATTAAAAATATTTATTAAGATAATTAAATATTTTTTCTAAATTCTTTTTCTTATAATTAAGATCATAAAAATCATTTTTATTTATTTTAATTTTTTTTAATATTTTATCTTTTTCTGCATTTAGTTTACGTGCATAATCTCTTATAAAATATAAATATGGATTATTAGTTTTCTTATAATAATATGATATCTTATCTGCTGCTTTATTAATTAATTCTTCTTCTTCTAAATTAGGATTTTTTAATTTTAATTCTATATACCAAAAACACCATGCGAGGCAATAACCACCAGGATCACCTGTTTTCTTATAATCTGTAACAGCATCATTACTTACTGATTGGAATCGTGTTAAATCTAAATAATCTGCGGGTTTATAATATTTAACTGATTTTCCAAGTGCTTTTGATATTTTTTCTTCTAATATTTTATCTAAATATCTTTCATCTCTAACATTATTTAAACCATATGGTTCAAATCTTCGAACACTATAATTTTTTAAATCTATTAAGATAATATTAGCGTGTGTAAACTGATATCCAACTATTAAACTAATTTTTATCATAATAAATCTCTTATTATTATTTTTATGTTCTTTATGTATAATATCAAATAAATAATCATGTATATAATATAAATCTTTACTTCTCCATAAAATTAATGATGGTAATAAATTATACAAATAATAAGTTGTAAATGATAATATATCATACATAATTATATAATAATTATTATAATTTATTGCTTGCATAGCTAATTTAAGATTATCTAATTTGTAATTCTTTTCATAATATTTTTGAAATGGAATAAATATATTATCATATTTTTCTAATAAATATATTGAGTATATCATGTTGTGTAATACATCTGCATTAAATAATCCAGTATTATATTTTTTAGTTGATTTTATAATATCTATATTTTGTGTATTGTTATTCTTTAATTTATTAGTATCTTGTTTACTATCTTGTTTTATATTAGAATTAGCTGATAATATTAATTTTTCTGTATCTGAATTATTGCTAGTTTTATTAGATTTACTAGATTTTTGTGTTTTTAATTTTAAATATTCTTTTAATATTTTTCGCGGAGTCACATTATCAATATTTTGATAATCTATGTTACACTTATTTATATATTTTCTAATAATATGTTTTATTTGTTTTTCTTTATCTAATTCTTTTTTTTCATGATAATTTAATAATTTATCTGTCATGTAATGCATATATGTATTTTTGTATTTATCAATGATATTAAAATTACTAACATATTTAATTAATATTTCTACTAGATCCAAAAAATCGTTGTTTATAGCAACAGATAATGGTAAATAATCATTGTCTAAACCACCATAAGATATATCTTGATTTTTATCTAGTAATAATTTTACTATATCAATATTATTATATCCAGATGCTATATTTATAGGTAATAAATATAAATTATTTTTACTATCAATACCTTTATTTTTTTCTATAAAATATTTAGCTAAATTATCTTTTTTATTTTCTATACAATAAATTAATATTGGTGACTTTTTTGGTTTATCAAAATCTATAATATCATAATTAGATTCTAAAAATTTTGTATATATATTATTATTAGCTTTATCTATTAATAAAGTTATAATATTTGTATTTGATAAATTTACTTCATTTAATATATCAGAGATTTTATCAGAATGTTTTTTCATAAATTTTAAACATTTATCAAATACATCAAATCTATCTATTGAGTAAACTAACGGTACATTTATATTTTCATCATATGCAAATAATAAATCGGGAAATAACTTATAATATTTTTCACAAAGATCATCCCATCCATTTTGAAATAATAAATGTAATATATTAGAACCATTATTATTACCAATATTAATATCAAATGATTTGTGTTTTATAAAATAATCTAAACCTTTATCATTACCTCTAATTGCTAATAAATGTATTATATTATTATCATTAATTTTTATTTTATCATAATCTTTTATTTTTAATATATCATCAAATTTATTATTATTTATTAATTCTAATATGTTTGTCATAATATATTATTATCAATAGAAAATAGTATAATATATATATATTAAATTATATATGATTTATTAATCAATATCTATTAAATTGCAAGTAAATTTTTTTTCTTATTAAAAAATATCCAAAATACTTAAAAAATATTGCAATATATATTACTTTTTTATATCCTTAATACTTAATAAAAAATATTCTAAAATCATATAAAAACTTTACTTACGATCTGTTATAATAAGTCAATTTCTTATTAAAATATATCTAAAATACTTAAAAGTTTTTATATCATATATTACCTTTTCATATCTGAAATACTTAACAAAAAATATTTATAGTTACTTATAATGTTTTAATAATAAAATAATATTTTAATTATATTATTTTATTATTTTCTTATAGAATAATATCCTAAATACTTAAAAATATTTACACAATGTGTCACTTTTTCATATCCATTTTACTTAACTAAAAAAATTTTTTATAATACTTATTTAAATAACATTGAGTTTTCTCAATAGATTATTGATTTCTTAAAGATTGAGTTTTCTCGATAGATTCTTAGTAAAAAATAACAAAAGTTACCTCTGGAAATAGCTTAAAAATTGCTTACAAATATATATCCATTGATAGAAAACTAATGTTATTTTTAATTCTAACATAGGTTTTATTTTTTATTGATTTTTTTGAATTTTTCAGAAAAATTTTAACTCCCCAAAAATTCTAAAATTTGAGACCCTTCAACACACACAGAAATATTTTACACATACTTAAAAGTTTTATTATACACATATCCTTTTTCATATCCGTAACACGCACGCGCGCGCACACGATGCTTAAAGAAAAGCTATTGATATTACTAAATTTCATATTCTGTAAATATTTTTATAACATATTTTACTTAAAGAAAAGCTATAGATGTTACTATATTTCATATTTTGTGTCGTCCCTGTTAACTTGCATTTTATCATAAATTAATATAAAAAATATTACTTACTTATTAAAAAATATCCAAAATACTTAAAAAATTTATTATTATAATACCCTTTTTAATATCGTAAAAACGTATTAAAAAATATTTAATTATAATATATATATAAATGTTTAATTGTAATTTATGTAATTTTACTACTATACAAAAAAGATATCATACGCAACATATAAAATCTCAATCTCATCTTAAAAATGAAGAAAAAGAGTTATGCTGTTGTACTTGTAATAAATATTTTAAATCACTAACGTCATATAAAACTCATAAAAGTAAATATCATATTAAAAAATCTACTAATAAAATAAAACCTAATGAAGTACAAAAGATATTAAATAATATTAATGATGTAAATAATAATATTAATAATGTAAAAGGAGATATTAATAATGTTAGAGTAGATATTATAGAAGTTAAAGAAGAAATTCATAACTCAAAAAAAGAAGTCGTTACAGTAGTTAATAAAGCTATAAATAAAGCTTCGTCTCTTATTAAATATCTAATGGAACATCATAGATCAGTACCTCCATTAAAAAAAATATCTAGACAAGAATGTGTAACTATGCTAAGATTAGATTATGAATGTCCTGAACAAGAAAACGATTATTCTTTACAAAAATTATTTATAAGAGATCATGCTAAGAATGTATTTATTACAAATATTGCTAAATCTATTTTAAAAATGATAAATTATAACAATAAAGATGCTCAACCAATATATAATACAGATTGTACTAGATATAATTATGTAGTAAAAACAACAGCTGATTTATGGAATGAAGATAAGTCTGGAATTAAATTTACAGATTATATAATTAGACCTTTATTAAGATATATTAGAGATTTAATAGAGAAATATATAGACGATTATCTTGATCAAATAAATATGTATAAAAATACAGCATATGAAAATGAATTACTATTAGATGAAAAAGAGAAAGCATATACATTTGATATTGCTCTAACTAATGATTATTTAATTAAACCATTATTAAAAGAACTATCACCATATCTTAGATTCTTACAATCAGAATTAGATGAAATAGAAAAATTAGAAGAATTAGAAAAAATTCAAGAAGATTTAGAAGAAATTATTAATAATAATAACGATATCTTAAGTAATATGAGTAATATGAGTAATATGAGTAATAATTCTGATATTTCTGATGACGATATCAATGATAATTATATTAAAAAAAGAAAAAAGCGAATGATCTAAATTATGATCTAAATTATGATCTAAATTATGATCTAAATTATGATCTAAATTATGATCTAAATTATGATCTAAATTAAAAATCACGTTCTTTAGCAATAAGTTCTATAGGTTTTTGAAAACATTTATCTTTTTTAAAATTATATCTGCAATCAGCGCATTCTCTATTATTTCCACAAGTTTTAATATTGCATAATTTACATGTACTAATACATTTATTTTTTGTCCAAAAACATTTTGTATTAGTATCACATTGTTCTGCAACAACATTATTTAAACATTCATCGTCTCTTCTATCAATTTCATGTAATAATCTATAATATTTTTTAATATCATTATTAGCTTTTTCTGCAAGTTTTTCTATTTCATCTAGTTTACAATCTTTATAATTTTCAATTTGTTTGTCTAAGTTATCACGTCGATCTTTATATTTTAAATTATTATTAAAATTATAATCAGGTTTATAAATTTTTGATAAGTCATCACATTTTTTACTGTTATCTATATTATTTGTATCTTGATTTGTATTAGATGTTTCTGATGGTGTTTCTGCTGGTGTTTCTGCTGGTGTTTCTGATGGTGTTTCTGTTGGTGTGTCTATTGATGTTTCTACTGGTGTTTCTGCTGGTTTTGTTTCTTCATCACCATCGGCACCACCATATAATTTTTTTAATTGTAAATATTTTAATTTATATTTTAGATATTTTTGTTTATAATCCATTATATTATATATAAATATATTTATCAAATATCATAAATATATTATTAATAACATCCATTTATACTTATTATATATACCGTAAAATGCCAAAATTAAGACCCCCTTAAGGGTAGCACTTTTTAGCACACATGGTACTATAAATAAAAAAATAGCAAATGGAGTAAATTTATTTTATAAATAAATTTGTCCATAAACTAGACCACATCCTGTGCAAACTAGAGTTCCATGAGTCATATCTTGAACAATATGACCTCCGCACGAGTTACATGTATCGTTTGACGGCATCTTGAGAGCTTGAAGTATGAGAATGATAAATATAATATAATACTTGATATATTAATATATTATTATTTTCAATTTTTTATTAGATTATCTTTAGATAATCTAATAAAAAATTAATGAGGCTTAAATTATCTTTAGATTATTTAAACGAATCAATTTTTTATTAATAAGGCTTAAATTAGCTTTTTTAATAAGATAATTTAAATGAATTAATTTTTATTAAACTAATGATATTTAGATAATTCACAATAATTTAATAATTATATTATAATAATATATTATGACAGTTACATACATAGATTATATAGATGATGACGAAGAAGTATTATACAATGGTAATTATAGTTTAGCAAGTGAAATAGTATCAAGCGATAATTCTCATATAAGTTATTTTAATTTTGATTTATCAGAAAATGTATTACTACCAAACACAACATACAATGTTATTACAGCTACATGGAATTATGTAGATTTAGATAATACAAATACTACACATTTCTTACAAGAAACATATGTTATATCATCATATTCAGATAGTAATTATACTAATAAATTAGGAAGCATTACATTTAATGGATTATACAAAAATAATAATGTTGATAATGGTAACACAAGTGAAACAATAGAAAAATATGAAGTATTAGGAACTAATGGAATATATAAAAATGTATCAAGTGTTATAATAGATTTTACAGATCCTCCAACTAGAAGTATTTATTTATTAAAAAAAATAAAAGATACAAATAATGTATTATTTAGTAATGTATTTAAAATGATTAATAATGTCTATAAATTAAATAAAGTATAATTAAGATCCACATGATAAACATCCTTCTGCTGACTTGCTTGGATCATATTTGCATGTAACAAATTTTTTACCATTATCATTGTCTCCATCATTATCACCATCATCATTAATTTTTCTCTTTTTAGTTATAATATTAGCATCAGCAATAGAGTTTTGAATTAGTTCTTCTACTGAGCTCATGCCAGTAAGTCTCTTAAGATCATCAATATCTATACCAAAATTAATTGGATTTACAGCAGGACTTGTTCGGAGATAATACATACCTGTTTTTAATCCAGACTTCCATCCATACATATGAGCAGAATATAACACAGTAAAGTTAGGTTTGGGTTGGAATAAATTCATACTCTGACTTTGATCAATAAATGGTCCGCGATCTACTGATTGTTTAATAATACTTTTAAGTTTTAATTCAAAAGCTGTTTTGTATCTATCTTTAATATCATCTGGAATATTATCAATATGTTGAATAGATCCATTGTAAATTATAATTAATTTACGCATATCTTCATTCCATAGATTAAGCTTTTCTAAATCATAAACTAGATTTTCATTGATTACTACAAATTCACCTGCAAGAGTTGTTCTAACAAAAATATTAGTTAGATATGGTTCGAAGCCTTCGTAGTTGCCCATAATTTGAGCAGTTGATGCAGTTGGCATAAGAGCGGTTAGTAAACTATTACGAGTTCCATATATTTTAACTTCGTGACTTAGTTTATCCCAATCATATGCGCAGATTAAATCTTTAGTATCTAAATTCCATAAATGATATTGTAGTTTTCCTTCTGAGAAAGGAGAACCTATAAAACTACTGTACGGGCCATGCTTCTTAGCAAGTTCTTTTGATTCGTCTACAGCAGCATAATAAATAGTCTCAAAGATTCGCTTATTTAATCGCTCTGCTTCTTCGCTATCAAATGGAAATCCCATAAAGTTATAAACGTCGGAGAGACCCTGGATGCCTACTCCCACTGGCCGATGCTTCATATTAGAAACACGAGTTTTTGCAGTTGGATAATAATTTAGATCGATAACTTTGTTTAAGTTTCTTACTGCTACACGTGTTACTTCCATAAGTTTAGCAAAATCATAAATATTACGACCAGCTTTATTTTTCTTAATATATTTGGGTAAGCATAAACTTACAAGATTGCATACAGCAGTTTCGTTTTCATCACTATATTCACAGATTTCGGCACAAAGGTTGGAAGAACAGATAGTACCTAAATTCTTTTGATTAGATTTTCTGTTAACACTATCTTTGTATAACATATATGGAAAACCAGTTTCTGATTGACATACTAGAATATGTTTAAATAATTTACGTGCAGGAACTTGTGTAACATATTTACCTTCACTTTCATATTTAGTATATAATTTTTCGTATTCTTCACTGTGACATTTATTTAATCCAGGACATTGGTCAGGACACATAAGTGACCACATCTCATCATTCTCTACACGTTTCATGAATAAATCAGAAATCCATAGTGCGAGATATAAATCACGACATCTTTTCTCTTCTGATCCTGTATTCATTCTTAATTCGCAGAATTCAAAAATATCAGGATGGTGTGGTTCTAAGTATACAGCGATACTACCATTTCTTTTGCCACCTTGATTTACATATTTGCTGATCCAATTATAACCAGAACAAAGAGGTACAATACCCTCACTAAGGCCATTTGTTCCGCGAATTACAGATCCATCTCCACGAACACCGCTAAGATGTACACCGATACCACCAGCCCATTTAGATATTTGCATAATATCTCCAACAGTTTCTGTAATCGAATTCATAGAATCTTCGCATGCAATTAAATAACACGATGACATTTGTGGACGAGGAGTACCAGCATTAAATAGAGTTGGCGTAGCATGTGTAAAATATTTTTGACTTAACAGATCATATGTTTCAAAAGCAGCATTAATATCATCTATATGAATAAATAATCCAACACGCATAAACAGATGTTGTGGACGTTCAACAATAATATCATCTTTTATTATTTTCTTTCCTACTTTTTTGTAAGTACGAAGTCGCATAAGATAAGATCGTTCAAGAGTTCTAAGACCAAAATAGTCAAATTCATAATCACGATTGAAATCCAGTTTAGCATTAATTAATTCTGCATTGTTTTTAACAAAATTATAATATTTTTCATCAAGTAGAGGACTTTTGTCACCATTGCTATCTATATAATTATATAATATATCAGAAATATCTAATATATCGCAATTTGTCATCATATGTAATCGTTCTGTCAATATCTTAGATGCTAATTTATTATATTCTGGATGGATACTGGTATTAACTACACAAGTATCAGCAACAAAATTATAAAAATCATTCAGAGATATTTCTCCATGCAACCCAATCGAAATTTTATCACAAATATCTTGAACATTTACTTTTGTGAAATTATATTTATCTACAAATCTTTTAATGAAAGTATTTATAAAATCTGGCGTAACAGTAACTACGCCATTAATAAAACTATAATAATAGTCCATATGTGATCTTTTAGTGATTTCCTGTAGATAATTCTCAGTCATTATAGAATATAATTAAAAGTCAATTTTTTATATATATTTTGATTTATTTAAAATCAAAAATTATATAAAAAAGTAATGAGGCTTAAAATGTCTATATAGAGATATTTTATATTAAAAAAAATGAAATAAAAAACTATCTGATATTATTATATTTAGTATATATAACAACAATCTACCCCAGCCACACGCTACAAGATGCAACGCACCTGCTCCACCCCCAGCTCCGGCTCTTCCTACGAAGACCACTTCCTGACACGCCTGTTTGGCCCAGACAAGCCTCCTCGCAACGCTCCCAAGGGCATCGCGAAGGAGTCGAAGCTGTTCGCTGCGATGAAGAACGATGAGAACGATGAGCACGACTCGCAGGACTGCGAGCAGTGCAATCAGGTCATCACCTTCGATCCCCTCATCTCCGATGGCACTCCCGACGAGATCCCGCACCATCTCTACTGGGATCACCACCGAGGCAAGCTCCCAGACTACCTTCAGCATCTGCATACCTGTGCATGCGACTGGTGTGTCGAGGGACGTGCCAGGTACCGTGACGAGTATCGTCTCGGTGTTGAGAAGAAGTAGAAGATAAATTTTTTTATAAAAAAAGCATAATAAAAATTGATTCACTAGGAGTTCATCACTTTTTTATATTAGCGTTGCTAATATAAAAAATTGATTCGCCGTAAGCTCATTATTTTTTATTATGCTTTAGCATAATAAAAATTGATTAAATTATAAATTATTTACAAGTTTAAACTTAACTTAATAATATAATATTATAATATAAAATGTCTGTCGAACCTCTCTGCGATGATAAATATTTTCGGTTAACTACTCTACCAATTGAGCCTCAATTTCAAGTCCTATGGGATCTTTACAAAAAACAAGAAGATAGTTTTTGGAAAGCTGAAGAAGTAGATTTTAGCAACGACAGAAAAGATTATTTAACTCTCAATGACAACGAACAACAGTTTGTTAAGATGATCTTAGCATTCTTTGCAGCAAGCGACGGCATAGTTAATTTTAACATTGGTGAACGATTTATGAATGAAATTAAAGTTGCTGAAGCGCGTGTCATGTTAGGATTTCAATACATGATGGAAAACATTCATGGAGAAGTATATTCAAACATGTTAAACAACATAGTAGAAGACTCTCAAGAACGTCAATACTTATTTAATGCTATTAAAAATATTCCATCTATTAAAGCTATGAAAGATTGGGCATTTCGTTGGATCTATAACAAATCACATATCTCTTATGCTATCTTTGCAGCTGGTATAGTTGAAGGAGTATTTTTTAGCGGAGCATTTGCATCTATCTATTGGCTAAAACTAATGAAAGGAAAAAACAAACTATTTATGCAAGGACTTATTAAATCAAATAAACTTATTTCACGTGACGAAGGCATGCATACTAACTCAGATGCAGCTCTTTACTCTTTTATTCAAAATCGTATTCCAGTAACAGATATTACAGCTATGATTACAGAAGCAGTTGAACTAGTTGATCAATTTCATTACGATGGTATTCAAGTATCTATGATTGGAATGAATACAGACATGATGCAAAATTATGTTAGATATGTTGCTGATCGTCTACTAGTTATGTTTGGATACGATAAAATCTTTTTAACTAAAAACCCCTTTCCATTTATGGAACTTATTGGTATTAACTCAAAAGATAACTTTTTTGAGACTCGTGTAGATGCTTACCAAGGAGCCCACAATGAAGAAAATGAAGGATGGAACTTTGAAACATGTGAAGACTTTTAATTTATAATCTTTCAAATTGTATAACAATACATTTTCTTATTCCTATACCATCCATCATAGTAACTCTATGTGTTAAATTTCCATTGAATATTACTAACATATTTGACTCTATATTTATTATTTTATCATTTTTAAATTCTAAATCACCACCATTAATAGTATTAGATTTCATTAAATAATAAATACATGTTACTGTTTTATAAGATACATTACCTCCATCATCTTCGTGAAAATCAAAAAATGGTTTACTTTTACCATTTACAACATATTTATGAAATTCTATAAAATAATTTGATGGATTTATTTTAAAATTATTATCATGTAGTATTTTTTGTGTATTTTTAATTAATTCTCTAATAGTTTCTTTAGTATCTATATTAACATTTTTATCAAATATTTCTTTATTATTATTTAATAACAATATATTAATATATTTTGATTTATTTTCATGATGATTTTTATCAAATAAATCATTTAAATGTGAAAAATCATCAAATATAACAGAAATCATTTTTATTATTTAATAATATCTTTATTATTAAATAGATTATTTATAAATAAAATGTCAATTTTTTAAGAATCGTTCCATTCATATCGTGGAGTAATATTAAGACTAGCTATATTTTTGTTTAATAAATCTTGGATATAATTATAATTAGGTTTTTCTTCAAATTTAAGTTCTTTAGAATATTTTAGAATCTCTCTAAAACAATCTGGCATATCTTTACACAGACTTTCAAGAGAAGTTGAACTTTTTTTATCTCCTATTTTTTGAACTTGAGTTTTATTCTTATCTTTTTTCAATCCTTGCCATGGTAAACTACCTCTAAAGAAATAAATTAAAATATAACAAATTGATTCTAAATCATCTCGTCTAGATGGTTCTATTCCCCAATGAATATTAAGACTACAATAACGAGCAGTACCTATAAGAGATCTATCAAATTTAGCTTCTATGTGTTCACCATTAACAACATATTGTTTAGATAAACCAAAATCCATAATATATAATTTATCATATGGTTTAGTATAATTAAAAATAAAGTTACCGGGTTTAATATCTCTATGAATAAATCCTCTTCTATGAAATTGTTCGATTAAATTAAACATATCAATTGCAATTTTAAATAAAGTATTAAGAGATATCTTTTTATCTAGTTCATCAAATTTATTTTCAAGACAAGGTCCAAGCAATTCCATTACCATAATGTTATAATCAGGTGTTTCTATAAAATTATAGATTTTAGGAATACCCATTATTTTATTATCTTTATTAATTTTTTTATAAATATTATATTCGCTTTTTAATCTATTTTTATTACATTTTTCTTCTATTTTAGTAGCGTATAAATTATTATCACTAATATTTTTAGCAAGATAAACTTCACCGAATGACCCAGAACCTATTTTATTAATTAATTCATAGTTAGAATTAAATGCATTATCATTCATAATATATAATATATTTTAATGAGATATATTATTAAACCATATATAAACACATTATAATTATTGCAAAAAAATAATAAAATTATATTATATTATAGATATTATATGTCGGAAACAAATAATTTTTATTCTAAAACTAATCCAGAACTTGTTACTGCTAAAGCTATTGATGAATTAAATAGTACAATAATAGTTACAGATACTACTAAAGCACCAACTCTTGGTAACTCTAGTCTTAATATTTACAAAAAGTATATAAAACCAAATATAGTACCAATAGTTATTTTAATTGCATTTATTGCGTTTATGGTATACAGATATATGACAAACAAAAAAATTAAAGAAAAAAAAGAAAGTTTTGATCCAAGTAAAAAATTAACAGATCCTACACAACAAGCATTAGAATTACATGAAACAGATAGACATCATGAATTTGATCACGTTATTAATCAAGTAGTAGAGAAAAACGAGATTGACGAAATATTAAATGATAATTCTATTTATGATGATATTTATAAACCAGATCCATCAGAAAGACAAGATTATGCAGGCACAAATAATAAAGCGTTAAACGATCCAATAATTAAAATGGATCATCCATATGGATATGACAATGATTTTATCGAATTAGAAAATAAAATGTTAGATTTTTCAACCTCTAAAAATAAACAAAGTATTGATCAGGTATCATCTTTAATTTTTAATTAGATTTTTTAATTAGAGTTTTATCATTTTTTCTTCAGTTTTTAAATTTGTTAATCCAACAGTATTAAATATATTTCTTACTAAATCGTGTTTTAATGCCGAATCACGTAAATCTTTAGCACCAAGATCTGGACCTTTATTAATTTCCATTATTTTAGCTCCAAATTTATCATCTATAGCTACATCTACACCAAATACCTGAAATTTCATATTATTATATAATTTAGATTCATTGCCTAAATGTGGTATAAATACATTAAAAACATCACTTATTAAATTATGTATATTTTTAAATACTAAATCAGATGTTTGTTTATTATGTGTTTTAGTTAAATATTCTTTAAAATCTGTATGAGTTAATGGATTATCAATATACACTTGTCTATCTATATAACCAGTTGTAACATTTACACCATGATCATCTGAATCTGTTTGATATTTTTTAGCTGTATAATACATAAAACCATCGTTATATACATAGATATTTGATTGATCTTTTTGTCTAGTTATTAAAACATAAACTCTCAGATTAATTTTTCTTCCATCAATTAAATAAGGATCTTGCAATAATTCTTGAATTATTACAACAGGATATGAATCATGTTTAAATTTATTATAATTATTTAATATATCTTCTAAATTTCTTGAAATTTTTAATCCATCTTGTCTTTGTATATTTCTTTTCGATATATATATTTTTTTAGGATCATATTCATTAGTAAATTTATCTATATTATCTGGTAATACATAAGATTTAGGCATAATTGATAATGTTTTTTCTTCATCTAATTTATCATAAACTAATTTATATAATGATTTTTTATCAATCATAATATTAATATTGTCTATTAAGAAATAAGTACCTTCTTTGTCTACTGGAAAATCATTATATTCTTTGGTTATATCATCATATAAACATGGTAAATATAAATTTTTATTTAAAGTACCTGCTTGTTTTAAAACATTTATAATTGTGTCGCTTACTAAATAATTACATTTTTCTTGTAAAAACCAATTTTGTTTATTATTATTATCTAATTTAGAATCTACGTTTATAATATTATTTAATGATTTATTACGTTTAATATAGACAAAAAATAATAATATTATCGAAGTAAATATAATTACAGATATTATATTTTTTAATTTCATCTTAATATTATAATATAATATTAACATCTAAATAAAATATATTATTATTTAAATAAATCTATAAAAAATAATTATCTTATTATATTATTATATTATATTATGGCAACCTGTAAAAATAATAAAACACTTCAAAATATTATTATTTTAGTGTTAGTTATTGCAATTTTATATATGCTTTATAAAAAAACTAAACAAGAACGTATGGAAGGAACGCAGGAATCAGAATCTAAACAAATTATATCTCCATCATTTATGCAAATGATACAAGATCAAGAACAAGAACAAGAAGTACAAATGCAAGCACCGGCACCAGCACTAACACCAGTACAAACACCAACACCAGCACCAGTACAAATGCAAGCACCAGCACCAGCACCAGTACAAATGCAAGCACCAGCACAAGCTCCAGTACAAATGCAAGCACCAGCACAAGCACCAGCTCCAGTACAAATGCAAATGCAAATGCAAGCATCTGAACAAGAATCAAGCTATAAACCAATGGAAGCCCATGATGGTTACTCCGAAGTAGAAGTAAATCAATTTCTTGATGAATACAAAGATTATGGTAGATTACATAGACCAATTCAAACCATTACAACACCACAAGAAATTAATGAATTCCGCAAAAACTTTTTAGATTTTAGACACTACACAGAAAATGATTCACATGCATTTGGTACTGATCCAGTAGACAATATGAATCTCGAAAAGATGCAATCAATGTACTCAAAGGGTATGAGTGTAGCTGATGTATATGATAGAATTTCATCATCAAATTATAATCCAAATAATATTGATATAATTAATATGCAACATGATGAATATCGCGATGGTAGAATAATGTCAAATACAATTGAATATTCAACTGATGATGTTAATAATGGGGGTTTTTTTTTCGAAAAAATTAGAGGATATGAAAATTAAGAATAAAAATATTGATTCGTAAAAAGATAATCTAATAAAAATATTGATTTATAAAAAGCAAATTATAAATAATTTATATTTTTAACTCATTAATACTTTTATTAGATTCTTAAAAGAGAATCTAATAAAAATATTGAATTAAAATAGATTTATATATACATATAAAGTATACTTAATTATATATCTATATATATTAATATGTATAAGCAGAGTTATAATAATTCTCACACCCATTCTAAAACATCATCACAAAATAATACATCTAACACAGATGATAAACTTACTAAACAACTAGTAGGTCGTATTTATGCAGAATCAGATATATCTAAATATCGTTATGATATGCTTAATTATGAAACTGATTTACAAAAAATTTTAAAAAATAAATATTTCGCATCAATAAACTTTTATGGTACAAATTGTTTATTAGTTTTTACAAAAATTCTTGATAAATTTTATTCTTTTACTGTTGATCGCCAAACATTAAGTTATAATTTTTCTAAAGTAGATTTTTCAAAAGTTAAAATTAATATGGTTAATATTAATCTAGATGACCAAATATATAATGGTACTATTTTTGAAGGTATATTAATTAAACGTTATAATACTGATGACGTTTATATTATATCTGATGTGTATAAATTTTGTGGAAAAGATGTTACAAAAGATAAATTAAATATTAAACTACTTATGGTGGTTGAATATCTTAAAAATAATTATGATAAAGATTTAGAAAGTAATAATCTCGAGTTAGAAGTGAATAAACTATTTGAACTAAATAAATTTAATCATTTTGTTGATAATGTTTTACCAAAAGTTAAACATCTCAAATATCGTGGTATTTGTTTTTATCCAGAAATATCTGAAACTAAACTAATTTTTAATATTAATAATGAACAAAAGCAAGAGCATAAGCAAGATTCGCGCCAAGATTACAAGCAAGAGCAAAAGCAAGAGCAACGTCAAGATCATAAGCAAGAGCAACGTCAAGATCACAAGCAAGAAACTAAAACAACAGAAACTAAACAAGTTAAATATATTAATGAAAGTGATAATGATGTTTTTGCTGTATTAGATTTAAAATCAACAGATAATCCTGATGTATATAAACTCTATTGTGTTGAAAAACAATTAATAGATAAAAAAACAGTTCTTAAGAAAGTACCGATGGGTATTGCACATATTCGTGGTATACAATTATCACATATGTTACGTAAAATATTTGAAACTAAAAAATCAACACTATTTAAATGCAAATTTAATAATGATAATTCTAAATGGGAACCAATAGAAGAAGAGAAACAAAGCAAAATTCCAACTCTATTAGAAGAAATAGAAAGTAAACTAATGATTATGGAAATGTCAGACAATGATGAGTAATTATTTAATATTAATTTATTTTTTTTTATATTTTTTTATAAAGAAAGAAAACAAAACAATGAGAAAATTATAGCGGGAAAGCATTGATATCAAAGTAGTTAAAGAAGGGTGTAAAAACCTCAAAAATGTACTCAATTCCAAATTCATCGACGATTTCGGCAAAGGCCTTTGTAGGAATGTCGTCCTTTTTCTGTTCCTCGCCCAGAGCATGGAAAGGAACCAGTTGATGGCGACGGTCGCGAATAGTACACTCTGCCCAAGGCTCATCACCATAACGAAGAATCATTGTAGCTTTGGATTCGGTGTAGCTAGTAGGACCAAAAGGCGACAAGTTGCAGAACCGTGACAGAAGCCATGCGAGATGAACAAACTTCGGGTGTTCAGCAGCTTGTGTCCGAACCAAGAAGAATAATGTCCAGAAATCGTCGGTAAAATGTGTCTGCCATGCGTCGCTAGTATAGGCCGTTGCCGCGCCGCCATAAATTTCGTTGTAGGCGGTATCAATTTTGTTGGCGAGGCGAGAGACGAGGGTGAGGAGGCGTTGGTCATTGAGGAGAGTGAAGTTGAAACTGTTGATTAAATCAATACCAAGGCGTGCCGTGAGCCGAAGATATAGAGAGAACTCGAAGTCGATAGGAGAAAGCGTTTTGAGAGCCATTCGATGCGAATGCGAAACAGTCAAAGGGGTAATATAAATTAAAATCTATAGATATACTAAATATTTGCATATTTCAATTTTTATTAATTAAAAAATACAATTATAATAGTTGAAAGAATCTATTAAAGATATATTCTTAGACTATTATTCTTTTGTTTTTTCTTTAAAAAAACACAACAATAATAGTTGAAAGAATCTATTAAAGATATATTCTTAGACTATTATTCTTTTGTTTTTTCTTTAAAAAAACACAACAATAATAGTTATATTATCGCTACTATTTTTTTTAAGTGCTAAATCGGCTAACATTCTAGCAATATTATTTTTTTTATTTATTCTATTATTTTCTTCATCATAACAATTTGATACAATAAAGTTTACAGCTTCTTGATTATCTATTACATCCCATAAACCATCACATCCAATAATCATAAATTGGTCATGTTTATTAATTTTATATCTATAAATATCTGGTATACATGATATATAAGGTTTATTATCTAAATCACCAAAAGCTCTACTTACAGATAAATCGCCAATTCTCCAATCAACACCATCATAATATATTTGTCCACCCATTTTTTTAATTCTATCTTTTTCATCTGGCCAATTTGGTTTATGATCTTTTGTAATAGCATTAGCAATATTTTTACGAGATATAACACATCTACTATCACCAAGATTCATAATATCAAGATATCTTTTTTTATCGCAAATATAATCAATGACTAATAAACAAGTAGAACCACAATATTCAGCATGTTCGTCGTGATCTTTTTCTAAAGTATGTTGAACATCTCTAAATACTTGTCTAACATATTTACCACTAAGAGGATATTTAACATCTAATCCTAAAAAAAATTTTGGTAAATTTTGAGATAAATATTTTGATATATATTTGCCACCATGACCATCATATACACCATACATATTTATTTTAGCACATAAAGATTCACTTTTATCAGAATTAACTATAATAGTATCAGCATCTTCATTTTGTTCACGTACTCCACGTTTTGAAATAGAATAAATATTCATTTAATATATTACTATATTAAAAAAAATAATAAAATATTCAGCGTTTACAACAATTTTTATTATATTAAATAATAATTGGTATTTTATTCCATTTTAGATCAAAAGAGAACTTACAATAACCGATTAGATTAATAGAGCTATTATTATTAAATGATATACTTATAATATCATTGTTATCAATGTATTGATGATGTTCAAGAATAATATGAGCAATATTATTATTTATAGATACTATTTTACCGTTAATATTATTTGAATTAATATTAAACACATAGACTTTACCAAGTTCTATTTTATTATTATCAATATAATTAATATATGCTTCAAAGTTATTAGTTACTACTCCTGTTATTTTATTGGTCATAATATTACCAACTAATTTATCATCATAAGTAAGACCAGGATCTATATCTAGTTTAATACCAATTAGACCACCTGAACTAGCTGTGTCTAGTTTATTTTTTTCAGAATTAATAGACTCTACTTTACATACAATAGGTTTACAAATATATCGAATTGTTTCATGATTTTGTTTAATATGTCCCGGTAATAGATAGATACTATCATTTACAGATACAGAACCACTAATAATACTACCACCGATAACACCTCCTTGAAGGTCATCGATTTTAGTACCAGGTTTATTAATATTAAATGATCGAATTACTGGCATCTTTAATAGTTCTTGATTTTTTTCTGGTTTAGGTAGATGTGCAAGTAACATGCATAAAATATCTAGATTGATTTCATGTGTTGCACTCATAGGAATTAATGTTGATTTACACATATTAGCATCTAAATAATCTTGTAGTTTATCACAAAGATCACTACATTTATCTTTATTAACTAGATCTATTTTATTCATAATAGTTGCAATATTAGGAATGTTCATATTCTTTACACAATTAAAATGTTCTACAGTTTGTGGAGCAGGAATATTAGGATTAGCAACAGACTCGACTAGAATAGTATAATTCATAACAGATGTACCGTTTAACATAGTTGCTAAAAGCATATTATGACCTGGACAATCTACAAAACTTACATGATTCATAAGAGTTGCTTGAGATTCGCATTTTGGACATTTATTATCGTAGTTTTCAGAACATGTTGAATAATAACATTCTGGAACTGGACAAGAATTACACTTTAAGATTTTTGCATTAGCATATCCAATACGAATAGTAATGTTTTTTTGTTTTTCTGAAGAATGCTTTTGTGTAGCAACTCCAGTAAGAGCTTTAGTTATAGTTGATTTACCATCGGATACATGTCCGATCATGCCGATATTTATTATTGGTTGGTGTTCCATATTAGAGAGTTATATTGTCTTATAATTATATTAAGTTAACTAGAAAACTTATTTATTTCAGTTTTTATTTATTAATAAATCTAATAAATAAAATTATAGATAAGTATTATATATGGATTGTCAAGGACCATGTTTAAAACATTGTTGTAAAAAAACTAAAATTATATATTTAATTATTGGTGTATTAATAGGTATACTTTTATATGAATTATTTAATAAAAAAAATAATAATATGTATAATTAATATATTATAACTATGTCTAATCGTAATGAATTTTATGATGTATTAGATACAATTAATAATAATAAACGTACTGAGTATAGTTGTGGAACATTAGGAAGTAATAACACCGAATATTTAAAATTAACTTGTATAGAAGGTAAGTTATTAAAATATATATTAGAATTTAAAAATAAACAATATAAAGAACAACAATTAGTAGATAATGATAATATAAATATAACACAACTAAATATATTATTAACTAGAGTAAATGATATATTTTTAAGAATAATAAATACTATCAATATTTATCTTAAGTATTACCAACAATCTTCAGATATAGATAGAGAGACACAACGAGTTGCAAGATTAATTCTTAAAAATGAAAATCCAGCTAATGTTGGATATATTTATGAAATACAAAGATGTCAATATAATATAGATGAAGTGTCAAAAAATTTAAAAGAAATACAATATTATAAAAAACAGATTACTAGTTACAATGATTATATATCTAGTATGCAGCATTATAAAAATAGTGTTGATATACTTATATTATGTAATTACATTACAGAAGCTATTAAAAAAATTATAGATAAAATCAAAGCTCTACCTAGTTTACCAATAAAAAATATATGTATTAATGGAACAGATATTAATGGAAAACGTATACATACAAAATGTAGTGGTGATAAATATAATGATAAATATTTAGTATATTATAGTATAGAACAAGTTAATAAATATATAATAGATGCTATTAAAATACTAAAAACAGAGAAAATATATCAAACAGAAAAGAAAGGAAAAGATAGTATAATAGAAATTTTAGAAAAATTAAAAAAAAATATATTATTTAAGGATCATCATTCAGAAATAGAACGGTTATATAATGACTTACAACAAATTAAAACATTTAAAGGAACATATGAAAAAATAATTGATATTATTAAATATTTAAAAACTATAGATATTAAGCATGATATAATAGATTATTTTAAACTTGTAGACTTAAGATATATTGATATTACAGAACCAGAGATAGGTATTGAAGATACAAGGTCTCTAAATATACCTTTAAGATTGAAAATTGAAGCTTTAGATTTAATATTAAATTATAAAGGTTTAATAGAAATGGAACAGAAAATACAAAAAGAACAAAAATTTCCTATAAAATATTACAAAATAATTAATGCAAATAAATTTAAAGTTATATTTGATAAATTAGATAAATTAAATACAGAAAATGAAGATTACAAAAAAAGCATAATATTAGATATGAAAATATAATTATTTAGTTATTTTATAAAGAAATAATAGATATTAATTAACCACGCAGTGAAAGAACAAGATGAATAGTTGCATCACTTTGAATATTGTAATCAGCGATAGTCTTTTCATTGTCTAGTTGTTTACCTCCAAAAATAAGACGTTGTTGATCAGCTGGAATAGCTTCTTTTTCAGCAATCTTTTTTTTAATAGAATCAATGCTATCTCCTTGTTCAACATCGAGAGTGATGCTCTTACCAGTAAGTGTTTTTACGAATACTTGCATTTTATATATAGTGATATTATATTATTATAGTTAAAATTGTAAAATATTAGAAATTCAATTTTTATTAGATTATCTAAAGATAATCTAATAAAAATTAATGAGCTTTAACTGAAATTAATGAGGCTTAAAATATCTTTTTTTTATTTTAATATTTCACTTATAGGTATACTTGTCTTTCTATAAGATACAGCATCATTCTTAATAGCCTTCATGATCTTCTTAAGATGTGCCATACTAAATTTATGCTTTAATAATTCATCTGGAGTATAATTAAATGTTTGTATACCATCTTCATCTCCATATTTAATAAATAACTTGGGTGTTAAAGTTATTTGCATACATGTTATACTTAATGGTGTTTTATAATTTTTATCTATTTTTAATCTAATTATATATCCTTTTATATCTTTCTCAGGAGCATCATAGTTATCTTTAACATAAGTTTTAATATCTTTCATTGTCTTACCAGATGCAACCAATTCATTAGATACAAACATATGACTAGTTTTAGTATCAATTATATCGTTTACTTTGTTTAATATATTAGTTAACTTATCCATTAGTTAATTTATCTATATATTAGTTATAATAAAAAAAAATGAAATTAATAATACCCTAATATATTCCTATTATTACTATATAATTATCTCTTAACATATATCAACATGGCTCATACACTTAAAATGGCAACGCGCGTGCTTTCCTCAACTTTACCTCTTAAAGAGTTTAAAAAGCAAATAAAAGAAGATAAGTTTAGCTTATCGAAACAAGATGATATCAAGATCGTTACTGAAAAGTGGTCGGATCTCGTTGAAACCGAAAAGAAGAAACTATCCAAAATGTGTATAACTTATTGGAATAGTAAGAATACTAAACTATATAATCTAAAAGATTTGTTAATTTTAGAGTATTACTTAAAAAATTTTAATAAAAAAAAAGTAACTCATTACGATATTAATATCACAGATGATTATAAATTTAACTTTATTACTTATAATGGTGATAATATTCGTCAAGAAAATATTTTTAAACTAAACTTGTTTTATATTGTTCAAAAGTTAAAGGAATATTACAAAGATGCTGATATTGGTATCTTTTACGAAAGACATACATGGTGTGATAAACAAATTAAAAACACACAATCAACATATAAACATGATGTATTAATTAATGTTAGAAGATCAAATGGTGAATCATCTATACAAGATGAGAGTCATATTGATAAGATGACATATGATCAAATTAAAGATTCTTTTGAAATTGTATTAGAATATTTTGAAAAAAAACACAACAGATTTTCAGATGGAGATAAAGAAATATCTGTAAAACAAACAACAGATGAATATAGTGTTTTTAATGAGAAATCAGATGATTTTTCTAAATATTATGAGAAAACTATTTACTCTCTTATGAAATATATTTGTGCATCAACAAATAATAAATATGAGTTAAGTAAAGTATTATATTATATTAATTGTACTAAGACTAATAATAGTAAAAACAAAACAAGTAAAATAACAATCGATTATTTTAATAGAATAATCGATTATAAAAAAAATAATAAATTTAATTTTGTAGAATTCTTTGAAGAATTAAAACCACAAAACATAGATTCTGGTGAAGATTTTACTTTAGATGAATTTATTGATTTTTTAAATGAAGAATATGATATTCAAGTTGAATTAGACGACGATGATAACTGTGAATTTAAGATTTTTGCAAAAATTATCATGCAATTATCAAATCAAAATATTATTGCACCTTGTTTAATAATGTACAAAAAAACATATTTAAATGCTGTTGATGTTTTAAATGATGCTTCAGATGAAATTATTAATCTTATGAATGAAACAAGAAATAAAAGATATCATTTACCAGTATATGTAAAGAATCTTTTAAAATATCACGGAGAGGCTTTAGCTAAATAACTTTTGCTTATACACATGGCATATATCTACAAACTTTTCTGCAATAGTATTGCTTGATTCTATTTCATTTATTAGAGTAATTTCGACGTCTTTACATTTCATACCTATCATAAGTTTTGTATCTAATTTATTTGAAACTACATCCCAACTTAAATATTTATTATCACATATGTATTTAAAAAATATGTATAATATATTCTTATTTGCTCTATACAAATTATATATTTGTACTATTAGTCTTTTAAATTCTGCATAATAAGTACTATTTGTTCCACCAAGAAAATCTATAATATCATTTGTTACTTTTATTTCAGGCATATTAAAAATAGTTATTGGATTTTCCATAATATATCCATAATCAATGTGAAATATTTGTCCATTTGTATTAATCATAATATTATCTAAATGTCTATCACCTATACCAATAATATATGCTATTGCACTTGATATAGCCAAACTATGAACGAAACGCATTTTGATAGCATGTAAAGTACTATTAACATTTTTATTTAATATATAATTTTGTAAAGTATATCCACTATCACTAATAGATCTAAGTGTTACTGCATTTTCTATAAATTCTATAATACCAATATCTTTGCTTATCATTATTATTTTATAAGTTGGAATATACTCACAATTAATTTTATTATCACAATTATTTATTAATTTAAATAATAATATATCAATTAAATTTGATATTAATTGTTCTTTTCTTAAATTTTTATCTTTTTTAATAATGAATTTTACATTTTTAGTATCACTATTATTATTAATATTTATTATTTGTATATCGACTAGTATCGGTTTAGTATTACTTGATAATGTTGTTATGTTATTTACTTTAACTATTTTATAATTATCATTAAATGGATACATAATATTTATTTTAGGATCAATTAAATTATCTATTTTTAATCCAAAAGTATTATTTGAATAATTTAATAAAGAAGTTATAAAATTAGTCAAGTTATACACATTAACTAGATGTTGAGAATTATAATTAATAACAATATATTTAATAATACCTTTTAAAAATTTATTTGAATTATTATCTATAAAATTTTTATCTAGAAAATTCTTTTCATACAATATATTTGTTATTATATTAATACGTATTGCCTTATTATGTAAAACAGCTGCAAATATTTTATATATAAAATCTGTATCTAGATTAATAGATTCATATTCAAAAATAAAATTATATATATCAACTATTATAGGTAGAAATATATTCGATTTATTTATATTAAATAAAATTTTAGTTAAAGATAATATTATATTTTTAAGATAAATATTATCTAATATATATTCATTTTGAATAATACAAAATTTAATATAATCAAATATTTCTAAAATATCATCAACTTCTAAAAATTTAGTACACTTGCGAGAACATACTATTTCAAAACATGATCTTTTTTTTGGATCAATATTATTTTCTATAATATTTTCTAAATATTGATTGATAAATTTTATTTTAAATAAATTATCTTGTCTTTTTTCTAAATTAACATCTATTATTTCTAAATTATCTTCATCACCATCACTTATATTAATATTCACATCATTAATTAATTGTTGTATAATACTTTTAATAAGACTAGTACACCATACACTATGAGCGAATAAATAATCTCTAGATATCCATAATATATATCTTTCCCAACCAGTATATAATTTTAAATGTGAACCATATTGTATATCTCTAAACTTAGATAACACGTGTATAGCAGCAGTTCTATAATTAACAGATACTAGTTTAACAACATGTAATGAATCTAAATCTAAGTATTCGAAAATTTTAATTAAATATTCAACGTTTTTGAGGTCATTTATTTTTTTATCACATTGATTACATATTAGTTCTAATTTTTGTCCAGATAACCATCTAAAAGAATTACTAATACTAACTTTAATACTAGATTCTTTTTGTGGCATTTTAATAATATTTGTTGGTATATTCATATATTTATGACAACACGAATTACAAAATACACCACCACATGCTCTACAATGATGTTTACGAGTCAAAAAAGTAAAACTAATATCACACGATTGACATCTATGTATAATATTTGAATCAACCCATTTATCATTTCTTTTAGGATAAATAGAATTTAAAAAATTATCTGGAGAAGTACCTGTAAGTATTTTATTTTCAATATATATTGAATAATTTAAATTAGTATCTTCTGATATTTTAGTTTTATTTATTGTTATTGGTATAGCTTCTAAATTAACTCTATCATCTATAGTATCATCCATAGTATCATCCATAATATTATCTATATTATTATCTTCTTGTATTTTTAAATTAATACTATTATCTATGCTTTGATCAAGATTAATATTTTTTAAATTATTAGTATTATCACGATAATTATTATATAGATGATATTGTGTTGCAATACTAAATTTTATATTACTCGAAATATTATTTGTGGGATTCATTATATAATATAAATAAAATAATTTTTATATAGCTATTTTTATTTTTATCTTAAATAGAAAATAACAAATTAAAAATAATCTATTTAAAAGATATTTGATTAAAATAAATATAATTATGACAGAAGATATTGCAATCGGTATTGATCTTGGAACAACTTATAGCTGTTTTGGAGTATATATTAATGGACAAGTAGAAATTATAACTAATGAACAAGGTAACAGAACACTCCCGAGTTATGTATCTTTTACAAATGAAGAACGATACATAGGTGAAACAGCTAAGAATATGGCTGGACAGAATCCAAAAAATACAGTTTATGATGCAAAAAGATTAATTGGTCGTAAATATAATGATGAGACTATTCAAAATGATCTTGAGCATTATACTTTTGACATAGTTAAAGATAATAACTCAAGACCAGTAATACAAGTAGAATATCTTGATGAAACTAAACAATTTTATCCTGAACAAATTTCTGCAATGATATTAGAAAAGATTAAAAATCTTGCTGAAAAATATCTTGGTAAACCAGTTACTAAAGCAGTTATTACCGTTCCAGCATATTTTAATGATGCTCAACGCAATGCAACTAAAGATGCAGGAAGAATTGCAGGACTAGATGTTCTTAGAATTATTAACGAACCTACAGCAGCAGCTCTTGCATATGGATTACAAGAAAAAAGCACTAAAAATATTTTAGTATATGATTTAGGCGGGGGTACATTTGATGTTACTGTACTAACACTTGATGATGGCGTATTTGAAGTTAAATCAACTGCAGGAGATACTCATCTTGGTGGAGAAGATTTTGATATTAAACTAAAAGAATATATTTTATTTAATTATGTTGAGAAAAGTATGTTAAAAACTAAATTACTATCTGAAGAAGATAAACAAAGTCTCTGCACTTTATACAAAGTTGATAGCATAGATAAACTAAAATTATTTAATAATTTTGAACTAAGAGATGATAAATCTCTATCGCCAAAAGCAGATAAATATAATAAAAACTTATCAGAATTTTATAAATTAAAAACAAATGCTAAATCGATGAGAAAACTACAGTCAAGTTGTGAAAATGCCAAGAAAACTCTGTCAAATACAAATGTAGCAAATGTCATGATAGATAGTTTTTGCAACGGAGACGATTTAAATGTTTCTATTACTAAAAATACTTTTGAAGAAATATGTAAAGAAGCATTTGAAAATACTCTTATACCTGTCAAGAAGGCACTCATTGATGCTAAATTTTCTGAAAGAGATATAGATGATGTTGTATTGATTGGCGGATCTACACGTATTCCAGCAATTCGTGATATTTTAGAAAGTAAATTTCCTGGAAAAGTAAGATCAAATATTAATCCTGATGAGGCAGTTGCATACGGAGCAACGATACAAGCAGCCCTATTAACAAATCAACAAGTATCAGGTGGAGAAATTACTTTAATAGATGTCACACCTCTATCACTTGGTATTGAGACAGCTGGTGGAGTTATGTCAAAGATGATTAAACGCAATCAGACAATACCTTATTCAGTAGAAGAAACATTTTCTACTTTTACGGATAATCAACCAGGAGTAACTATTAAAGTTTTTGAAGGAGAAAGAGAATTAACAAAAGACAATAATTATCTTGGAACATTTGAACTAACTGGTATTCCACCGCTACCCAAAGGTATGCCACGTATCAAAGTTACTTTTATGGTTGATGCAAATGGTATTATGAGTGTTAAAGCTATTGAAGAATCAACTGGTAAAGAAAATAAAATAGTTATTGAAAATAAAAGAGACAGATTAGATAAAACACAAATTAATAGTATGATTGATGATGCACAAAAATATGCTGATCATGATAAAAAAATTAAAGAAAAAATAGAAGCTAGAAATAGTTTAGATAATTATATTGCATCACTAAAAAGAACTATAGAAACAGCGGAATATAAAATTAAATTAGGTGATACATACAAAGAAATGTATTTAAAAATTATGGAATATGATGAATGGATGGAAGAAAATGAAGATAATAATATAATAAGTGATGATTATAATAAGAAATATAAAGAATTAGAAGAATATGTTTTACCTATTTTAACAAAAATAGTATCTTAATAATAACTTAATTTTTTATTAGTTAACTTTAACATAATAATTTAAAGTTAATTTAATATTTTAAAGTTAATTTAATATTTAAAGTTAACTAATTTATATATATAATATATGCAAGCAACATATAGTAATTACGATAGTGATAGTTTTATTTATGGATCAAAAAATCGAGTAGGTGGTCTAAATCCCAATCAAGAATTTCGTCCACAACCGCAAAAAGTAGGTAATGGTGCTGGTTTATTAATATCTGTTAAATCAGATGTTATAGGTAGAGTATCAGTTGATTTTACAAATATTATCGAAGAACCATATGCATTTATAGATACATATGATGTTTTAGTAAACGATCCTAAAATTTTATTAGTTACTATTAAAGCAGAAAACTTTCGAATTCGATTTCGTAATTTATCACCATATAAACAAAATAAATTAAAATTATTTACTTTTATATTACCTACATCACCCGTAGTAAGTATTAACCCCGATACATTACCATTTAATTTAGATGTATCAAACAATTTAATTGTATGTGTTAGAGATTCATTTGGTAATCCATTAACATCTATTACTCCTGCATTATATGGAGCAAATGTTTTAGCAACTCATAATGTAGGTGATTATGCAAAATATGAATTAGTACCGTTTGATGATTCTACATTGACAGTAATAAAATCACAACAAGCAAATATAAATAAATATAGAACTTTTGATATATTATTATATAATATTGTAGCAACAAATTTACTACCAATTAGATTTTATATTCAAACAGCTGATGATGATGATATAGAATTTATTGATACAAAATATTATATAGATATATATTATGGTATGCAACAAGCAAATTTAACAGATATAACAATAAATGCAAAATATGTAAGATTACAAGGTGATTATATTAGTGGAATAACTATTGGTAGTGGATACATAGTTTGCAAGAGTTAATTAATTATATTTTTTTCTAATTTCTTCTATTTTATTAATATTATTATCTTTATAAAAGATCATAACTAATTTTTCTTGATAATGAGATGGTAATAATCGAGCTGTTTCCGTATCAGTAAGAATTTCTAAATTATTATACGGATCTTTTGATTTATATAAATACACTGAATTTAGTGGGTTATTCTTTTTTCCACTAATAAATCCAATAATACTTTCAAATTTAATTATTTTATCATCTTTAAGATCTAAATTATAAAATTTATCATCATAAGATAATGGATCTAAATAATTAGAATAAATTAGTGGATAGAAACTATGATAATCTAAGCAATCAAGTACTTGTTTTAAATCGTTATTATAATTAGCAATATATCTAGATACATTAATAATATAATCATCTGTATATTTAATAAATTCATCTAGATTATCAACAGATTTAGTAAAATTAGTTATTTTATCAAAAGCATCTAATAAATCTATAATAAGTAGTAAACTTGATATTACTATTTTATGGGAATAAACTTTTTTATGTAAATAATGCCGTGTTTGAAACAGATTAATAATATCATAATCTACTTTCTTAGGATAACAAATTTTATTATTAATAACCATAGCATTATCTACTAGTCTTTTAAAATCAAATGATATATTAATATTTAACATCTGAGAATCGCGTGTTAAATAGTCAAATTTATCAACATCTATACTATTAAGTGAATTAGATACTATTTGATAAATCCATGATGTATGAATAGTCGGATCAGGATTAATAATATTACCAATAAAATCTATTTCACTTGGAAAAAATATACCATTAAAATCTGGATTTTGACTTATTATTTTCTTTAATAATAGATAAGACCGATGTTCATGATGTTTATTTTCTTCTTGAATATCAGTTTTATTTTTTAAAAAGTTATCATCAAAGAGATGACTAAATGGACCGTGACCTAAATCGTGACATAATGCACCGATACAAACTAACTCGATAATAAAATCATCTAAGTAATCATCAATATATTCATCAAATTTTACTAATCTATTAACAACGAAGCGTTCTTTTAATTCAGGAATATCATAAATATTATTTAACTCTTTCTTATCAGAATTCTTTTTTAAATTATATAACATTTTTTTACATATTTGATAAGTACCTAAACTATGCTCAAATCTTGTATGAACAGCGTTTGGAAAAACAAAATAACAGGTAGATAATTGTTTAATATATCTTAATCGTTGAAATTCTGGGGTATCAACAATCATGTATGCTAACTTAGATAATGTTATCATACCATGAATGTTATCATTGATAAATTTGTAATCTTTTAATAATTCGTGAGTCATTGGATATTATTGTTGTTATTATAAGATATAAGATATAAGTTAACTATTTATTAAGTTTTCATTTTTTATTTAAAATATATAAACTAATCTATATATGTATCTAACAACTTATTCATCATTAAGTTTTGGTATATTAGCATATATAACTCATATATTAAATCATTGGATGGCATTTCCAATCTATTTATTATGTTATACATCTATTGTAGTTCATGGTAGTTTAGATCAAAAATATAAATATAAAGATCTTATATGGAAATTCGATAAATCTTTAGCTCATATTTTAGGTTTAATTTCTATCTATATAGCATTAAAACAAAAACCACTAATAACCAAATATTTAATAATATATTGGTTATGTTTAATATATATATTAGTTATTTATTATGTGTATAATTTATCAAATGAAAAAAATAAAAATTGGGAAATATATCATGCATCTATACATATTATGGGAAGTATTGGTATGTTAGCATTATTATTTAATATATATGAAACAAAAAATAATAAAAAAATTAATTTTAAAGAAATAATAAATAAAATTTAGTGGTTTTTTATTATAAACTAATTTTAAATATATAAACTAATCAATATATGTATCTAACAACTTATTCGTCATTAAGTTTTGGTGTATTATCTTATATAACTTATTTAGCTAATCATTGGATGGCATTTCCATTATATATATTATGTTGTACATCAATTATATATCATGGAAGTTTTGGCAGAAATTTTAGATATAGAAAAGTTATAAGTTTTGTAGATAAAGTTTTAGCACATATTCTAGTTTTATTTTCTGCATATTTAGCATTAAAACAAAAACCAAAGATTACTAAATATTTAATAATATATTGGATATGCTTTCTTTATATTTTTTACATATATGTAATTATAAAAATAACACGTAATTCTGGAAATTTATGGCACAAATGGCACGCAACAATACACATTATGGCAAGTATTGGTATGTTAGCATTATTATTTAATATATATGAAACAAAGTATAATAAAAAAATTAAAATAAAAGAAATATTAAATAAAATTTAAGCTATTTTGGATAGGTCCAAAACAAAACTAGTTAAATTAATATCTGTATCAGCATATTTTGATATATTATAAAGATATTCAGATAATACTAACAATATATTCATTTTTAAATCACTGTCTATATCTATATTAGGCGATTTAAAATAATTAAAAAATCCAATAAAGATATCATTAACACTATAACCAGATTCTTTTAATTCAAATACTCTAAGTAATGCTTTACTAATATTAGTTTTAATTAAATGTAATATTTCAGATATTACAGTATGTGATGGAGTTTCACATAAAGTATTAATATTATCAATAGATACATTTTTATATCTGTCAGCAACTAATTGAAGTAAATTAATAGCCGCTCTCATATCTCCAGAAGATAATTGAGCAATCTCATTTAGTGCCTTTTTATTATATTTAATCTTTTCTATTTTTAAAATTATTTCTAATCGATCTGATATTTTTTCTATACTTAGACGAGTATATCTAATAATTTTACATCGAGATTGAATAGATTCTATAATCTTTGATGATGTATTACAAGTAAATACAAATCTAGTAGTTGCATGAAATCTATCCATCAAAATACTAATTATAGGTAATGCTTTTTCTGTCATGTTATCAGCTTCATCAAAAATAATTAATTTATGATTTGCGAAATGTTTAAAATCTTCTTCTGAATATGGTAATTTCTGTGTACAAAAAGTATTTAATTCTCCGCTATTAATTAATTTAATACCTCGTTCATCAGATGCATTAAGTTCTAATACTGCATCACCCATATATTTACCATATAATTTTCGAGCAATACATAATAGAGTTGTCGTTTTACCAATACCAGGAGTACCTGTTAATATCATGTTAGGGATATTTTTATTTTTAATAATTCTATTTATTTCTATTTGTGTATTATCATCAATAATAATATCTTCTATTTTAATAGGTCTATATTTTTCTATCCATAGATTATTTACTGTTGACATAAATTATTATATTAGTTATTAGTTAACTTACTTATTTTATA
>JACCDO012420916.1_pt1 | contig 61396 bp, 69 predicted proteins | sample 7446101 | NCBI WGS metagenome assembly JACCDO01 (sample SAMN15323440, study PRJNA562643) | freshwater metagenome | isolation source: river surface water | place: USA:Blue River Watershed | collected 2017-08-16 | reverse complement strand
TTTTAATATTTTTTTTTTCATAATTTTTATCATCAATATAATCAAATTTTCTTTTTACAAATTTTGTATCCATTTAATAAATAATAATAAATATATATAAAATTGTATATAAGTAAATTAATTTTCAAATTTTATTAAAATTTTTACAAACTCTGCGTTTAGGAAAAAATATATAAGTATTATTTATAATGACCCAAATATCAAGTATACCTCAATCCCCACCACAACAATCACAAGGGAAAAATCATCATATAATCATAAGACATTTTAAAACTCACAACAATAAAATTGACTATTCGAATAGTTACAAGGAAGCAATTCCTTATATAAATTTTATTAAAAAATACATAAGTAAATTTGGAATTAATGATGTTGAAATAAGAACATCTCCATTAGAAAGAACTTTAATTACATCTTTAATTTTATATATTAAAATAAAAGATATTACTGGAATAAATGTTCACAAACCAAGGATTAATAAATATTTAGAAAGAGATCCATCAAAAGAAAAACAAGATTCTATTTTTAAGCATTTTAAATCTAATTATAAAACTGATAATAAATTGATAATAAATATAACTCATTCTAGTGTTTATTCAAGAGTTTTTACATCATTAATGTCTGGTATGAACAAAGAAACAATTAATCTAAAAGATATAACAAATGAAAAAAAAATTCATGCTCATAGTTTATCATTTTTAACTGATATAAATAATGAAATAAAATATGGATTTAATTTATTAATGGAATAAAATTTTACATAAAACTTAATTAATTTTTAATTGTATTGATAAATGAAAACAGAATTCTCTATTTTATTTATTTTATATTTAATGGTAGTAAATGTATGTGGTCAAACTTATCCACGTCCTTCTCCTATACCTAGTTTAGTTTCTTCAAGTCAAGAATATAATGAAACCAAATTAACTCCTTCTGTACGTTTATCTCTTCCAGTTATTGAAGATTCATTTTTAAGTCAAAATAAACCAAAAATAAAATCACAAGAAAATATTTTAAATAATTATAAACCTAAAATATTATTACATCATTTTTTTATCTAATAACATTCTTTTTGAATTTTATTTCTTATATTAGTTTGTATATAATATTTACAATTAAAATTTTCTTTAAGGTATTCTCCCATTTGTTTAATTCCATTCTCAAATATTTCTAATTTTCTACACCAATTGGAAAATAATATAATTCTAAGTCCGTTTGTATCTTCTATACAAAAGCTAGCGAAAGAATCAGTCCACTCATGATTATAACAAGGATAAGATAACAGAAATCCTAGTTTTTTTTGACAAGTAGGATTTGAAGATAGAACCATCGTTACATAATTTAAGTTTGATTTCAAATAAATTAATCTTCCTTGAAGATGGTTACATTGTGTGATATTATCGAATTTTTCTATTTTCTCAATGATCTTTTTAAAATCATTTGGATTTTTATAATCAATTGGTTGAATCAAAAAACAAGTTCTTTTTTTCCCAAGTACTAACATTAAATTATAAAATATTGATAAACAATTTGTTCTATTTTCATCACATCCATTAATATATTTAAAATTTGAACAAAATATATAGAAATCCATTTCAATATCTGATAATTCCATAATATATTAATCTCTAATATATTAACAGAAATATAATTTAAACATTTTTATTATAAAACTAAAAAGAAAAACTATTTAAAAAAATGGTATTATAAAAATATAATTAAGTATAAATGCCTCCAAAAAAGAAAGTACAAGGACAAGATGAAGTTCAACCTCCAATACCTCCTCCAGTTAAAAAAGTGCAAAAAAAGAACGCTTTATTAGATTCAGATAGTGAAACCGAAGAAGATAACATTCCTGTTAACAATGAAATAAACTGGAAGGCTCAATTTGAAAATATTCTAAAAATACCAAAACCAGAGGATCCTTTAGATTGCAAAGTAGAAATTGAAGCTAATGCAAGATGCGATCCATCAAAGATAAGAGATGGAAGTATTTTATATCGACCTGCAAGACTTATAGTACTTGAAAAAGAACGCGATAAGACTCATTCTAGAGTAAGAGATCAAGGTCTACATAAAGATAAAGTAAAAGATTGTGATTGGAATTTAGGAAAAGAACTAATTGGTAATCAATGTTGGACTCCTGATCAATACACTAAAATTGAAAAAGTGACTTCAACAGTTTTAGCACATAAATTAAAAGAAGAGGTTGGAGATTGTGTATGTAAAGTTGAATTTACAAAAAATCCAGATCCAGCTGAAATGGCTAAAATTCTTCGTGATGGATTTAAAATTATTGAAGGATCACCTGTATCTGAAGAAGAAAAAGTTAAAATGTCAAAAAAATTATATGAACGTTCACAAAGAGGTGAATATAGAATTATGCGAGGATATATTGTACGTAGTGAAGATATGAAATTGGAACAAAGTGATACTGGAATGGTAAAATTTTTAGATGCGGATCTTTTAGCTAAAGGTGAAATGGCTGAACGTATGATTAATTTAAGAAACATTGTAAGTCTTACATACAGATTAGTTAAATACCAACTTAAATAAAATTTGATTTATTTAATAACTGTTAATTTATTTAATTAAAAATAAATTAATTTGCTTTGAAAATGGATATAACTGGATTATTATATCATTCACATATACAACAAACATCATTACAAAATCCTCCTTTTTCATATAGTTTACCATTTAATCATGAATTAGTTAACAAAGAAAAATATAAATCGTTAAAAACAGATGATAATTTAGATAATTTTGTTAAAGAATGTTATACAAAATTCAGAGAACGAAATCCAAACCACATACTTGGAACATTAGATTATAATCCAAAAACATGGACTAAATTTGGCCTAAAATCAATTGTCGATGTATATAAATCAAAAACAGATAAAATAATTTTTCCAAATGGATGCTGTAATTTAGAGAAAAAATGTCCAATCAATAAATTTTATGAAATTGTCATTGAAGAAATTTGTTTGGAATAAAAATTGATAATTTAATATATATAATAAATTTATATAAGTAACATATAATATTTATAGATATGTCAGATACAAATTTTACAGCACTTTGCCCTCACTGTGACACATGGATAATTATTGAACAAATCAACTGTGCAATATTTAGACATGGAGTTAATCGTATGACTGGAATGCAAATGCCACCTCATCTAGAAAAATCCTTATGTGATAAATTGTTTGAAATGGGTATTCTTTATGGATGTGGTAAACCGTTTAGACTAGTACCTAATCCAAAATACGATCCAGAAAGAACTGTCATTGGACCAAAGGATGAGGAAAATCCTAAATGGATAGCAGAAGCATGTGATTATGTTTAAAAAATTTTTTTATAAAAAATTGTCAATTATCATGAGCTGTAACAAGTATTCCATTAAATAGATGGTCTCCTCTTACATTTGGAAGTTCATGTAGGACCAAATCTTCCAAAGATCTATAAGTAATCTCAGTACCATCAGGTCTTGTAAAAAAGAGTTTTGTATATTGATTTGAAGGTACTGGACATACTGCATAATTACAAGTTATCTCAGTCCATCTATCATTTCTTACCGTTTTCATAATTATTCTACTTCTGATTGCTTCTATAGAATCAGCTACCTGTATATAGACGCTAAAACATCTATTATCGGTTAGGTATTGCCATGCATATATACCTAGGGACATTATTTCTATTAGTATAATAATATGCTAATATTCATAATTAAAATTCAATTTTTATATAGAATTTTTCTTTAACACCTTTAATCTGTTTCTAATTCCAACCAACTGATTAATTAATTGATTAATTTCATTCACTGTTTCATTAAGTTCTGGAATTTCTTCTGAATCCTCTAATTCATCTGACTGAATATATTTTAACTTGATTTGTTTATGTGCTCTCATGTATTGTGCTGGTTTATCTGGGTATTTCATATGCAAAAATTCTTGTCCTTGTATATATTCTACTGAATCAGCAAATGATTTAAAATCTGGATATGTTTTTCCAAAATATTCATAATTTCTTTTAATTTCACTATTTGATGATTCATATGCCATATATAAATTATTTATTGAATTTCTTGTGATTGGATCCATACCGATAGAAGTTTGTAAAATCAAAATTATATTTAAATTTATATGTGTATGAATAGAAACAAGACTTGAAAATTTATTATTTTTATTTAAACTTCTATAATCCGAAATATCCACTATTAATAATTTTTTTGAATATTTTTTCTCTGGATTATCATATGATTGAATAATCTGATCTAATTTGTTAATTGAATAAATATTATTTGTTATTTTTTTATATTGTTCATCAATAGGTTCTGAAATTATAAATATATCCTCAATTTCATCCGAAATTCTTGGATATATATCATTTATAACAAAAAATGTTTTTCCTTTTGCTCTTTTTCCTAATACAAAAGAAAAAAGAGGTGATTCCTTAAGTGACAGACAGTCTCCACTGATTCTATTACTTGAGTCAAAGTTTTGCATCAAATTAGTATATATAAATTATATCACATTAAAACTTAAATAAAATTTTTATTCAAATATTTTCAAATAATAATTTAACAATTGTTAGTAAAATACTTTATTATTTGTGTAAAAGTTAAATATTTTTCATCAGGACATAAATTCATAGTTGAATTTATACTTCTTCTACATTTAGGACAAGATTTTTTATTTTTATCTTGAGTCCATTTAATTATACATTTACGATGATAACATCCTTTACATCCTGTACATATTTTAAAATTTACATTTATTTCTCCCATACAAATAACACATTCTACAATTTCTTGATTTATTTTTTTTTCTTGAATATTTTCTAAACATTCAAATTCTTTATGTATCGAGTTTGTATATGAATCTAACAAATATAATATGTCATCAATAGTTTGTCGTGTACATTTTTTTATTTTTCCCATACATATATTTATATAATCTTCTCTACTTATAATTATTTTTAAATTAAAATCATCTATCAATGAATAATTATCAGAATCAACATCATATTTAATAATTTGATTATTTCCAAAATATCTTAACCATACTGATAAATAATTAATTTTTTTAATTGGGGTTGCTACTAGTAGCCAAAAACTTGATAATTCTTGATAATTTATATATATAAATCATCAAAATTACTTAATCAATTTATTTTTTTATTAAATTTATTATGTTCATAATATTTAAATGTTTTTTAGTATTTTTATGTTTATTTATCATATCTTCTGAAAATGAACCTATATCGCAATATTCACAATAATATTTAAAACCTTCTTTTCTTTCTTCTTTTGTTCCATGTTCGTTTAATTTATGTTGTTTTAAATTTATTATGTTTATTGATTTATAATCACATTTTTCACATTTATATTCTCCAATTGCATCACTTCTTTTTTTTCTCCTTCCTGTTTTGTGTAATTCAGTATTAATATGTAAATTCCAATGTGATTCATACTTTGTTCTAAAATTACATTTGTCACATGTATATTTATATTCTTCTTCCATATTAACTATTTATATAATAATCATATATTTTTAAATAAATTCAACTTTATAAATAATTATTTAAATATAATATATTTTATTTTTAATAATTTAAAAATTTATTTAAATAAATAAAAATAAATATAATTAATATATATAATATGAAAAAAAAGAAAAAATATTTTGATTGTTCTAAAAACTTTTATAATATTAATAAAAGTATTATTGATACTGAAAAACAATTATTATTAATTGAAGGTATTCAAAAATATGATATTAGCTTAATTGAATCATTTAATTATAATTACTTATTCAATAATTTAACTTCTTTTGATAAAAATATTTTTAACAATTTAGTAAAATTAATTCCGCATTATAATAAAAATATTGATACAATTAATAAATTTATTATAAAAAATTCACTTAATAACCAATTTAATTATTTTATAAATAAATATGAAAATTTTGCAAAAAAATACTTAACAAATCAAACATATAATCTAAGTGATTATGGTATTTATAAATACAAAGATTTTATAATGTTGATTATTGATTCTGATTGTGTTCCATTTTGGAATGAACAAACTAATAAATTATCTAAAGAAATTTTTATGCCTATAAAAAATAATATGGAACTAATTGATTCATATGAAACTTTTAATTATAAAAACTGGTTCAAAACTAAACATTATATTGATTGCTATGATAATAATTATAAAAAATTAGAAATTAATAGACAAAGACAATTTGTTAAACAAATTAAAAATAAAAAAACTGGTAAAATGGAAAATATTATTAAATCTCATAAAATTAAATTGTTTTTAACATCTAGACAAAAATATTGTATAAAAAGATTATTTGGTGCTTATAGATATTTTTACAATAGAACTATTAGTTATATAAATAATTATAATAAAAATACTAATAAAACATATTATTTAATTGATGCTAAAAATGTTAATACCAAGATAGAATTGGATTTGTCAAATGAGGAATATATATTTACATTTTATGGCATTAGAGGATTAATTAAAAAAAATTATCCCGATTGGATGAAAAATATAGATATGCCTTCACATTTAATTGATATGGCAATTAAAGAGGCTATTCAAAATTATCAAACATGTTTAAAAAAAATGTCTAAATACAGAACAAAATTTAATTTAAGTCTTAAAACTAAAAAAGATAAATATCAAACTATGAATATTGAAAATACTATGATTAAATCAGAATCTAATAGTTTATTTCCTAACTTAACTGATAACTTAAAATATGAAAATAAATATGTTTTTAGAAATTTAAAAACATCTTGTAATTTTAATAAGTATTCAAATATTTGTGATAGTTCAATAACATATAATCAAAGAACTAATGAAATTTTCCTAAACTTAAATTTTGAAGATATACAATTACCTGATAAAAATATATTAAAAAATAAAAGAGTAGCATCTATTGATGTTGGTATTAAACAATTTTTAGTTATTTATTCACAAGATTCTATAGATAAAATAGGTATAGGAATTCGTGATAAAATTGAAAAAATATGTAGAGATATTGATATAATATTAAGTAAAAAAGATACAAAAATCAAAGTTAAAAACAAAACTGTTTTCAAATATAATTATGAAAAAAGAAGAAATTTAAGAAAAGCATATCATAGAAAAATAAAATATTTAGAAAATCTAAAAGACGAATTACACAATAAATCAATAAAATTTTTATGTGATAATTTTGGAAAAATAATAATACCACCATTTGAAACTCAAAAAATCGTGAGTAATATGAAAACAGATTCCAGAACATCACGTTCATTATTAAATATATCATACTATAAATTTTTACAAAAACTAAAAAATAGATGTATTGAATATGATATAGAGTTAGTGATAAAACCAGAATATTATACATCAAAAACATGTACAAAATGTGGAAACATAAAACATGATTTAAAAAATAATGATATGTATAATTGTAGATGTTGTGGTTTAAAGATAGAACGTGACATAAATGGAGCAAGAAATATAATGTTAAGAAACATTATATAAAAATTAATTAGTATGAGAGTTACCTCCATTAGACATTAAATCTAATGTGCAAATATAATTAATTCCTTATAATAAGGTATTATATTTGTAATAAAAACTTGATTATCAAGAATTATCAAGTTTTATGTAACGGTTGCTACTATTGAAAAGTCAAAACCACAATTATTAGATGAAGTAAATTTTATTAACCTTTTACAATTAGCAAGAGAATTAGAATGTGAAATTATAATGTTAACAGCGAGAAGAAAATTTTTATTTGATGTAACTATTTCACATTTAACTCATTGTAATATCGACATTGATTCAGAATCTATATATTTTAATCAAAATAAAGGCCAAGAGCTTTATGATATTGTTACAAAAAAATATCCAACAGTTACAAATATAATATTCATTGATGATGTAATGTCAAATTTAGAAGATGTGCGAAATAAGTTTAAATATAATAAAAATTATACTCTTTAATTATACAACATAAATCATTATGATGAACCACTTGTAGGTTAAATTTCAATTGGATAGTAGAAAAGATTATGAATACTATTTAACAACATTCTATAAGGATTAAAAATTTTTTTACCATTAAAATATTCACATTCGTAATATTTTGTGTTATAATTATCATCAAATTTAGAATATAATCCATGTAATTTGCCTTCAACATAAAAACATTCTATAGATTTAGTTTTGAAGTAAGGATAAAATTCTCTATATGGTCCATATAAATTACCATTGGAATAATTACATTGTTTTATCAAGTCTCCATATTTATTATATTGCATAAATTCACCATGTAATTTTCCATTTGAATATGATGTTATAATATAAGGCTTTGAGTTTGGAAAAAATGATTTGTATGGTCCGTCTAATACTCCATTAAACTTGTAATATTTTTCTTCAATTCCATCAAAATAACTTTCACAATAAACTTTACCTTTTGGATTTATTATCTCTTCAGGATAAAAATTATATGGATAAATTAAATTATTAAATTCATATTTTTTTTCTGAATCAAGAAACAATTCTTCTGTTTCTAAAATAATTGGTAAGATCTGTGATTTTTTCATTAAATAATAAAGTAATTATTTAATATAAGTAATTATATATGTTAAAATTTCAATTTTTATATAAAATATTGAAAAACATATTGGTTGTAAATATTATTAAATAAATATAGTATATCAAATAATAAATTATGATTTCAAAACCAATAAGACAGTCTTATATAGACTATTTACATAAAGAACAATATGAATCATATATTCTTAAATATTTTAAAAAACAATTAGGTTCAATGTTATCATTGAGTCTAACAATAATTTCAATAATTTTATGTGTAATATTTTTGCGTCATAAATCTGAATCACAAAAATATCATGTAGGACATGTATATGATTATGGAATATCAACTCATTCAAATTTAAATTATGGAGTTCAATACGTTAAATATACAAATTTTCATAGAGAAATAATTTGTTCAGTTAAATTCAAACCCCATGAAGAATATAATGTAACAGAATCAATTGTATCAAATTTTAATATATCACAAAATGAATTTATTCATTTAGGTAATGAATTTGGATTTTGTGAATTCACTACTGAAGATTCTTATATGAATGTATTAAAAAAATTAAATTTCTATCATGGAACATTTTTATTAATTTGTTCTTTAACGTTTCTACATTATACATTTATTATTACAAATAATTCAAATATGATTAAATCATATATTAAAAATAAATTTAAGAAAAAAAATATTAATGACATTTCGATTGAATTGTTGGATGATATAATTAATTCAAGTGAAAAAATAAAAAGAAATATTATTGAAAAGAATGAAATTCTTATTGGACAAAAATTTAATGATGAACATTCAGTATAATAAGCTTTATTAAATTTATTCAGTATTCTTTTTCTATAAATAAAAATAAATATAACATATATTTTTCTATAATGCAAAATTTAGAATCAGAAAATTATAAATTAATGAAAAAGTTACAAAGAAAACTTAATGGTGAATTAGGAGATGTTTGGTGGAATTTGTATGTAGCTGGAGCATTTTGGTCAAATATATCAACACCTATAAATTTAGCAATTACATTGTTATCAGCTGTAACAGCAGGACAAGCAACAACAACTAATTTAATATCACAAAACGCTTTTATAAAAATTAGTATAGCATCATTAGTTATATCTACTCTAAATACTTTTTTTAGACCACATTCACAACTAATGAGTATTATGGATTCTATGAAAAGTATAAACGAACTAGGATTTAGATTTGAGAGTACATATTATACTGAATGTGATGATGAAAATGATTATAAAAGAAGATATAAAGAATACAAAACTATATTGATAGAGTTAAATAAAATCCAGCAATCAAAATCACCAGATCAACAAAATTTTTTAACTGATTTTATTTATTGGTTGTTAAAAAAATATTCATGTCTAAAAGGTAGTTATAAATGGTTGGATCTAGATATGTCTTATATTGAAGAACAAGAAAATAATACAGTTAAAGAAGAACCATGTTGTGAATCATGTTCTAGTTGTTGTATTAAAGCACCAACATCAAATGAAGTTAAATCACTAACAAAAATTAATAATCTAGAACTTACCATTGAAAAAAAACAACCAAGTAATTTAAAAAATATTGTAATAGTTGATGAAGAAAATCAATTAAGTACAGTTGATAATAAAATATAATTAAATTGGATCTAAATATCTCTTTTTTATAGTAAGAGAATCATTTTTAAGTAATATATTGGATAGATTTGTATAAATATCTTGGTCACAATTCCAATCGTAATAAAGTAAGAATTTAATTTGACAAAACATATGTTCGATAATTTTGTATAAAAGTTCTGATTCATTTTTGAATGAGAAAATTTTGTTTTTATGAAAATTATTATTGTAAGTAATTTCTATTATTTTGTCATTAGAATTGGATGATTTACTTATTTCATAATTTTTTTCCATATAATCTTTTAACATTTTTTTACAAACATCAAATTGTCTATTTCTAATTTTTTGATAAAGTATTTTATTGTATTCTGAATCCATTTTACTATATATATAGTAGAAAAAAATTTGAAATAGATATTTAATTATATATAAATTGAAATATATAAAAGATTAAAAGTATATAAGAATAAAAATATTATAAAAAATAAGATAGCATAATGAAAAATGGATATGTTTTAACATATAATCGAAAGGAAACAGAGTTTGGTTATCCTTATAATAAAGTATATAATTTAGTAGAAGTTATTTTAGATTATTATGAAGATATGGACTTTAAATTAATCTGCCAACATACAATAATGATTTCAGATTTTGAAATAAAAATACATTCATCAGAAGAATATTACAACTTTAATGATATTGTAAATAAACAATTAATAAATATAAAGAAAATAATATTATATTACGATTCTGATAATGGATTTGGATTATATAATACTGAAAATGGAAAATTAGAATTTATAAAAGAACAATACCAATCAACAATTAAAAATGAGTTATTTGAGTTATTGAGTACAAATTTTTTATGTAATTAAATTATTTAATCAAATAAGTTAATAAGTTTTAAACTAACACGAGCAATAATTTCTGGTTTATAACCTCCTTCAAGTAAAAATATTATTTTTTTATTTTTGCTTTTAAAATAATTTGTCATATAAATGTAATCATCATCTGTAAAACATAATTTAGCAAAAGGATCTTCTATATGTGCATCAAGACCATTAGATATTATAATAGTATCTACTTTTTCACATATAACATTAAGTAATGGAACAATTTCGGATTGAAAATAATGTGAAAAGTTTTTTGTTTCTGATTTTTTTAATGGGAAATTATAAACATTTGAAATTTGTTCTGAACTAAAATTATTAGGATCAAAAAGATAATCACCTCCTGTTCCTGGATAAAATCCTCTTGAATAAAAATGAGTAGAAACAAAAAATATATTAGAAACTGAATTTTGAATTATTGAATTTTGTGTTCCATTTCCATGATGTAGATCCCAATCATATATTAAAATATTTGATGATCTACCTTCTTCAATAAGTTCGGATGCTAAAATATATGCATTATTTACAATACAAAATCCTTCATGATGATTTGTATAAGCATGATGACCTGGTGGTCTTAATAGTATATAAGCATGTGAATACATTAAAAATTTTTCAACTAAAAAATTAAGAACTTTAGATACTTCTTCTAATTCATTAATTGTATGTGGTGTGATTAAAGTATCATTATCATTTTTTAGATACACTCTTATATCTTTGTTAAATTTATTTGCACACATATAACAATAATTATCTTCTAAACTATTCATACAAGAACAAAAATTACATGCAGTTTCTATTCCAGATAAATTAAACATATTAATATATTCTTGTGAATTATATTTCATTAAAAGATCATATCCAGAATTTGTATTTAAGTGCTCTGATGAAATTATTTTTACTCCAGATTCTTTTAGATAGTTAACAGGAATTGTAATTCTATTTGAATTTTCTAAACAAGTTTCATTTAATGAATATGTCTTTGTATAGATTGTTAACATATTTTTATAATAATTATTATTAAAAAATATAGTCATATTGTTAAATCTTTTACTTAACTAAAAATTTTGATATAAAATATAATTTTTTAGGAGACACTTTATTTTCATTATAAAATGTTTAAGTAAATATTAATATATATCTAATAATTTTAAATGGAAAATACAGTAGATAATAGCATAATAATAAAGGAAATTGAAAATGTATATTATAAAATAATATCAAAAAAAGATATTTCAGATCATAAATTGATATATTGCAAAGAAACAAAAACAATATCATGGAATATAGAAAATGATGTTGGATATATGACAACTTATGTATATGATAATAAAGAAAATAATTTAGATAAATTTCCAGAAAATCTAAGACCCTATATTAATAATATTTATGGGATTGGTAAAAATTTTAGAAATCAAATGGAGAAATCAGAAAAATATTATGATACTTTACAATTGAGATATAAAAAAGTTTGTGAAATTTTAAAAAAATATTTATCACAAGATTGTGATTATACTATTTGTATACAGGAATGTTCTAGAAATTTATTTGATTTTCTAAAAGAAAATTTAGAATTGAAATTTTGTAAGTTTATAAAACAAGATACAGAATCAATATCGGTAGGTAAAGTTATTGACTTGTGTGATGATGTTAAAAATATATTTAATTATCCAAATAATATAGAATATCTAGAAAACAACAATCCAATTCTTCATAATGTTATTAAAAAATATTATGATTTAATTTGTTCAGGTACAAAAAATATTACTCGATTTGATTTAGAAAATAATTGGAAAAATTTCTTGTCAAATAAACCAGACTTATGGAACGATTTTATTGATATAATGATAAAGTCAAGAAAAGATAAGTTTTATGAAATAAATTTAAAGTCAAATGAACAACACAGTTATGGTCATGCTATATTATCAAATAAAGATTTTATCCTATTACCAAGTTTATCAAGAATGTTATATTCAAATAACTTTATTATAGTTGATAATTATAATGATTGTGTAGGAGGATTTGTAGTAAAATCAAGGGGGTGTTATGCTGTAGGCTTAGATATAATGAATGTTCATTTATCAAAAGGAAGAGTTGGATTTGATTATGATAAAATATCAAATCATGATTTCTTTTCAATTGATTTTGAATTAACTAGACAAATTGATAAATATTTATTTGGAAGTATGCATGATAATGGACTTCTTAAAATATTTTATGAATATTTTATATTAGAAGATTTAATAGTTCAATTTAAAGAAAATTTTATAAATTGTTTTATTAAAAAATTATATACAAAATTTATTAAATCAATTAAAGAAACAAATTATACAGAAGGTAACGAATTATTTTTAAAAGAAAAATGTATAAAAATAAATTTGATTGAAGATTGTCCAATTAATTTAGAATTAAAATCTAAAAATCCTACACAAATTATTTCAACAAAAAAATATTTTATTAATGAAAATAGTTTATCAGTTTTTAATGAAAATTTGTATATGACTAGAAAAGTTATTTTTGTTGGAGATTTTAATGATCAAATAGAAAATATTGTTGGTATGTTTCTTAAATATTATAATATTAAAATAATTAATAACTTTGATGAAAATTTAAGAAATCAAATTATAACTGGAGTTATAAAAAAAATATATACAAGTGATAGAATTGATCATATTTTAGAAATTGAATACATAAATGTTGAACAAGATGAAAAATTTAAAAAATATAATCATTATGTAAAAAAATTAGTTTCAAATATTGAAATGTCAAAATATGAATTAATCAAAAATAATAATATAATATCATGGAATGTTAATTGTCGTAATAATGCTATTTATTATTTTAATCCAAAAGATAAATTAAAGTTTTATATCGGTTTAGAAGATGTAAATTCAGATCTTATAGATAAAATAATTAGAAATTCACTAACATATACACTGGGTGAAATTAAATCGAAAAAAATACTAGAGGAAATATTAGACAATATTGTATATTTAAATGGTGAAATTTCTACTAAAATATATTTACAAGAAGCAAATTTTGATTTAATAAAATATTTAAAAGACAATTTAAATTATAAATATGCCAAATTTGTTTCTGAATGTATTACAAATTTACATTTACTTAATTTTAATTCTTATTTAACAAAAGAACATAAAATTAGAGAAACTGCAAATGTTTATTATAGCAATATCTATAATAATTCTAATAAGCTTGGATATTGTATTTTTTCTAATAGTGATTTTACAGTATTACCTTATTCAATAAATTCAACAATTGAATATAAAGAGGATAAAGATATTTTTGATATTAAGATAAATTGTGTTGGATGTATTGATATTACAAATAATATTTTGTGTATAAATAAATATTTATGTTTTGAAAATATAGTTAAAAATAATATATTAGATTTAAATACAATAGTTATTCATTCAGTTAATACTAATTTATTTTACGAAGAAGATAAAGATAAACTTGATAATCTTATTAATACTTTTAGAAATATACTTTTTACAAAATTTTCATATATTATTAAAGATTATAATTACGAAAGCTCAAATAGATTAAATGATTTTATTGAAATACAACCAATAAATTATTCTGAAAAAATTCACAAAAATAAACTTGATACATTTGAAAATATTTATTTAGATTTACTAACAGATCAATCAATACATGATACTAATGAATACTTTACTAAATTACAAATTAATAAATTAACTATTGTCGGTAATTATTTTAAATCAAATAAAAGTAAAGAAGATAAAGATTTTAGACCAAGATTTTGTATATTAAAAAATCCTAATCCTTTTGAAATTAAAAAAACAGTTATCGAAGAGGATTTATATACTATACCAAAAACATTTAAGAAAAAAATAATTAAGATTATTGAAAATAATAATGAGGATGAAATCAATACTATATGTGAAGATAAAGATGTTAATTTTGAACAGGAATTACAAATAAATAAAAATTGATTGTTTTATTATATGATTTATCATAATATATATATATAAGTTTTTTAATATGATCGATGTTCAAATAATAAATTTTGCTAATAAGATTAGGAACTATATATTTAATCCAACTGATAATAATTATAATGAATTAGAACAAACAATTAACACTTATTATGAATCAACGGAATATGATTTAGATGATATTTCAAATTATATTCACACAATAAATCATTTTCTTAAGAGATGTATTGAAAATAAAATTTCATATAAAAAACTTCCTGAATTAAGACTATATGTGCACAAAATATTAAAGCGAAAGTTTAGAGAAGGATATGAATATATTCATGAAGAAAATATTTCAAAATCTGTGATTAAATCAAAATTAAAATATCCAGAGGAAGATGCTAGAAATTATAAAAATGTTGAATCGTGTGAATTACAATATGGAATTTATAGAAGAATAATTTGGAATCCATCAATAAAAATATTAGAAGAAGCTGAAAATTTAATTTCAATATAAAATTATATTAAAAAATAAATTTTATTAGTAATTATCTAATAAAATGTTTAAAACTTCATGTGGGATATTTGGAATATTTAGTTTATATCCAATTTATAAATTTAATTCAAAAGAAAAAATTAATATAGTTCTTGATATGGATGAAACTTTATTATTTGCTTATAAAAAAGAAAAATTTCATCAAATAAGAAAATCAAATATATATGGTAAACCTATTGAATCAGAAAAATATATTATATTTGAAAGACCATTTTTAAAATCATTTTTGTATTTAACTTCAAAATTTGCAAATTTACATCTTATGACTAGAGGTAAAAAATCTTATGCTGATCCTATTTTAAAAAGTTTAAAGATAGAAGATTATTTTGTTCAAAAAAAATATGGAGAAGATATTACTATGAATTGTAAAGATATGAAAATGCTCTTTAATGACGTTGGTTTATCAAAAAGTATATTAATTGATGATTTATCTTTTAATCAATGTACAAATCAGAATTTTTATCATATTCCTAAATATACAATGTTTAATAAAGGAGATTGGGAATTAGTAAAATTATTTTTTTATTTAATTTTTAGATAAAACTAATAATATCTAAATATATAAAATAATTTTGTTAATATATCTAAATGAATATATATATATTGTCTGTAGACAATGAAAAAGTTGTTAATTTTAAAACTTATGAATTAGCACAATTAAAAGCTTTAGAGTTACTTAAAGTAAATCCAAATCTTAAAATTAAAATATTTGAAGAATGTTATTATTCAGATTTACATGAATCAGAAGCTGGATGTCGAATTTATTTATTATTTGAAAATTAATTTTATTTTCAAATAATTTTATTAAATAAAAAAGTTACATATTTACATTAAATAATGACCATACATATTGGTCTAAGCAAATTCATATGTATGGTAATCAATTTTATTACCTGATGGAATTCTTTTGTATTGGAATCTCTTATGATATAAGAATACAATTCCTACACTTATAAGTAATGCCATCATTGATCCAAACATATAAGCTACATATGGATTTGAATGATAAGTTTGATTTGCTGTTTCATATTCTGATGATTGTTCAATTAATGCTTGTATGTGATATTCATTAATTGAATTATTTACAGGTACTGGAGAAGGAACAGGTCCATCTTCACCAATTAATACAAACTGATTTTCAGGTATCATTGTAGGTTGAATCGTAAAATTAAATTGATCACTATAACTCCAAGACATAGATGGAGCTACAGATGGTTCAGGAACATCATCTTTTAAATTAGATGTAGAGGGAGCTACAGATGGTTCAGGAACATCATCTTTTAGATTAATAGAACCTCTAAGATTTTTTTGTATTGTAACTTGAGTAGGTTCAGGGGATGGGTTAATATCATCTCCAACTCTTGATGGTTTTGTTTTCCCACCTAATTTTTCTAATTCAGTAGATTCTACTGATTCTATTAATTCTGTTACTTTAGTTTTTTCATGAGTAGGATGTATTGAATGCAAATTATTAATTTTGCTTGTAGGAGTAATGGTAGGAGTTAAAGTAGGATGGTGAGAGTGAAGTGTTGGTGATGATGAAGGAACATGAGTTCTTTTTTGTTTATTTGAAGGTTTTTTAGATTGATCTTCTTCTAATTTTGAAGAAGGTTGGTGTTCAACTTTAACATTACTTTCCATTTATTATTGAATATTATAATATATTTATATATATTATATTTAAGAATTATATAATTATTTCAAATTTTTTATTTTCTAAGGCTAGATGTCTTCTTTTTTGAAGTTTTTTTTACTGGAATGTTGGTTTTAGATGTTTTTTTAGATGTTTTTTTAGATGTTTTTTTAGATGTTTTTTTAGTTATTTTTTTAGATGTTTTTTTAGTTATTTTTTTACCACCTGTCATAGTAGAGTTACATTTGGAACAAATTGTAGATTTAAGATTTTCTCTATTAAATAATTCATCAGATACTTGAATTAGTTGAACTATTTTTTTATGAACTATAGCTAAATCTTTTTTAATTTCACTATTAGAAGATCCAAGTGATTCCATTCTTTTTTCAATAGTAAATTTTAACTTATCATTAGCTTTAAGATATGCACCTATATGCATGAACATATTAGCATTTCTAGCTAAAACCATCCAACCTAACTGTTCAAGTTGATGTTTTAACCAACCTTCAATTTCATGAAGAGTTGCATCTGCAGGTTCAGTAATTTCATAAATTCCACTCATTAAATTATTTATATATTATTATATTACAAAAAAAAAATTGTTTATATAATATTTATACATAAGTAGTAAAAGTATTTGGACTAAACGTAGATAACATTATGTTTTTATTCGAAAATATATTATTTCTAAATATATTGTTATGAGATAATTCATGATACATTTTTTCTCTTGACTTTTCTAGTTCAAAATGTAAATTTCTAACTTGATCTTTATATGTTTTTCCTTTATATAATTGTAGATCTCCAAAAACTGTATCAATATTTGTTACAATAGTTTGAAGTGAAATATTATAAAAAGTTTCATTAAACTTTTCATTATAAAATATATCCGTAAATAACAATTTAGTAAATTCAAATGTAGTAGAATGGAAAGCTGTTCCTGTTACAAATAATATTTCAAGAAATTTTTTAATACTAACAGGATTAGAAAGTGATAGTTTGGAATATTTTCTAGTTATATATTTTGCAAATCTTTCGTTTTCATTAGATATATTTGATGTAGAAATAACATTTTCAACAAATTTTTTGATTATATCTATGTTTGTTTTCATACCAGGAATCCAATTGATGTCTGAATCTAATCTTCCAGGTCTAATATTAAAATATGATTCATATATATTATCAATATCAAATTCATCAATAAAATTACCTATACGTTTTACCATATATTTTCTAAATTCCGGATTTAAATTTAAAGTTTGTTGGAATATAAATGGAGTTCCGAATAAAAGAAATTTAACTTCTAAAGCCTTAATAAAGACATCATGTTCTGCCATTTCAAATACTTTAAGTATTTCTGTAAAAAATAAACATCTTTTTGCTATCCATATGATATGAGCTACAATTAAATGCCAAAATGCATGTTCTATAGCTATAATTAAAACTAATTCTGAATATGCACTTTGTAATAATTTTTCCCATAATTCACTTGATTCATCAATAATAATACCATCATAAATAATACGTGATATTTCCAATTTATTTTCACTTTCTAAATTAACTTTAAAATATAAAGATTGAGGTAAAAAATTAATATTTTGTCTAAGTATTCTACTAAGAAAATTTAAATCATGATCTAAAGATTTTCCATCTAATTTCATAACATATTCATTATCAGATGATTTTTCCATATATTTACAAATAGGTAAATTAAACATATAAGCACCTAATAATTTTTTATTTTTGGAAGCATCAATTGGAAAACCATAAAATACATCAGATGGGTTAATATTTTTATATCCAGCTTTAATTAATTCTTTTATATATGTACTTCTTAATTTTTCACAAAGTTCACTAATTTTAAAATCTTTTGAATCTAATTTATCAATATATTTGGGAAAATCAACTTGTTCATTCATAAATGGTAGAACGAAATCCTCTAAATAATCATCATGTTTTTGTTCTTGATCTTGCATTTGAATATATATAATATACCAAAGAAAATTATTATCCAATAAGTAAAAAATCAAGGTAAATATTATACAATCTATCAGTTAATAAATCTCTTCCTGTTATTTTACTCCATGATTTAATAATTGGTTGTATTGAATTATATTCTTTTATAATAGAAGGCACTTCATATTTATCTACTCTTATCATTTTTTTACTTAAAATACCAATATGTTTAGTAATTGCACTTTTTTCAAGTTCATCACAAAATAGTAAATATTTATTGCATAAAATTTCTTTTTCATTTGGATATAATTTTCTTTTACGTATTATATCTTTTGTGTCTGATAAAAACTTTTCAATTTGATTTGCAATTATAAAAGTATTAATTTTTTTGAATAATAAAGGATTAATTTGATCATAACAAATTGATTTAGAATTTTCTAATAAAACATAATCAAAATAGTTTACATTACAATTAGGACCAGCATATTTATTTTCAAAATAAAAACTTTCTTCATGATAAATAGTGTTATTGAATTTAAAATTTAAAACAGAATAATATCTATCAATTGGTTCTCTCCTATTAGTATCAATACATTCTTTATAATATATATCAAATTTAATATTAGACGATATTACTTCAGATTTAGAAAAATGATTCCAAATTCCAGTTAATTTGTATGTGGGTTTTGGATATATTTTAAGTATATTTTGAGAAAATGTCTTTATCATACGTAAATTATATTATTTAGTCTAATACTCATAGTCTTATATAAATTTCAAAAAATTGATAATAAGATGTAATATATTAAATTTTATATATAAAAATGGATTTAAGACTATCTATCTATGACTTTTTACGCTCAACTGATGTTAAATTAAACGAAATTGATTTTATTAAATTAAGTTTTGCATTAGTATTTATTCACACAATAATCTTGTACACATATTTATATGCAAGTGGTAAATTAATTAGATATTTTGGAAAAATCAAGTCAGATAAAGATTTTTTCTTTGTATGTATGGACAGTGTGTCAGTTGCTGTAATTGAACAATCTTGTTTTACTGTTTATCTTAAATTAGCTTTAACCAAAATTATAGGAGACAGAAAACTAGCAAGATTTTTAACTTGTTTGATATTTACAGGATCTCATGTTGCAAATTACAATCTTGTTAATGAAATTCCAACAATTTTGCTACAAATAATAATTACATTTGCTATGAGTATAATTTATACAAAAATGGATGTATTGGATGCATTCTTACTTAATATATTTTGTAATGTTTTTAGTGTCTTGATCAAGTATGGATTTTGGAAAATACTTTTTAAAGCACGTTTATTTCAGGGGAAAACATTTATTACCCCTATAATTGTTGAATCGACAGGAAGTTCTAGTGTTGGATCAATTCATACTGGTATTGAAATTAATACTGGTCTTAATACTCCAATTTCAAAGATGGATTAAATAATTTTTTTAATAGATAGACTAAAAATTTATTAGTTTCAGATTTAATTACTTTTCAAATTTATTCGTATTCAAATGATATTTTTTATATTACTATTTTAATTATAACACAATTATCATATATGAAAGATTTTAAGTTCACTGAAGAAAATATATATAGTTTGTGGCAAAATGAGTTTTATAATGGGGTTAGATTAGTTTTCTATCGATTAGTTAATCAATATTTGTGGACCGGAAAAATTAAAATAGATAATACTATTCTTGAAAAAATGAAAATTTCTAAAAAAGATTTAGAAATGTTTATTAAAAAATATATTAACAAAATGACAGATTTGCTATATTTAAAACCAAAAAAGAAAAATATTTTATATAGAGGAGAAATTCGAGATAATTTTAATTTTATGATAGGAGACGTGTTGATTTATAATAATTTTCATTCTACTACTAATAATATTTCTTTTGCATTAAAATTTTCAGAACTATATAATAAAACTTCTAATACAACAATTATATTTTCATTTGAAATACCTGAAGGATTTTATTATAATAAATTATCTAAAACTTTAGTTCACTATAATAAAGAATTTAATACCACTTACTATATTAATGAATATGAATTTTTAATACCTCCAAATGCATATTATAGAATAACAAATGTTTTTGATTTACCACGTAAAATTAAAATTGTTAAAGCTGTTCTTGTATTACAAGATAAATTTTTAAGTACAAATGATTTATTATATGTAAATAAAGAATTAAAATATGACATAATTGAAGATTTTGATGATCCATCCACTGATAAATTTATTGAAGAATTATATAGATTCGATAAAATGATTGAGGTTCTTAATAGAATGAATAAATATCACATAGATGATGATATTTATTTAATTTTGCGTAATAACTCAAAAATATTCAAGTATGATACTGAAAAAATTCAATATATAGCTACTTCAACTAATATAGATAATTATAAAGAAAATATCGAGTCTTTTAAAAAATTGGGCTTTGATTATTATAATAAAAAAATATATGAAGATATTAATGCATATATTAAAGGTATACAATATTTTGGATATTATAATTTGCACAATTTTAAATATATTGATAATTTTAAATTATATATGGGGGTTGAAAATGTATATAATAATCTAAATGAACCTACTATTATAAAAAGATTTAAATCAGAAAAAATTGGAATTATTGATAGAATTTTATATTGTGAATTATCCCCAGATTGTTACTTATATAACTGTCCATACAATGATTATAAACCAAATATCACAATTGAAAAAAATAAAATTAAAACAACTCAATATATTAAAAGTATTATTGAATTCGAATTATTCAATGTTAAAATTGGGATTAGTAACAAAATAAAATTAAAAAATGAAACTGAAATTCTTGTTATTCCTAATTTTAAATATATTATTAAGAAAATAGAATCAAACAAAAACAAATTTAATGAACCTATTGATATTTATTATATTGATTTAATAGGTTTATAAAAAATTGAAAAACACATTTATGTAAATATATCATATATAAAAATGTTAACCAAAGTAACTATTTCTAATTATTTATTAGGGACTGGTAATATTATTTCTTTTACTAAATCACATTCTTATGATATAATTCAAGATAATTTAGAGGGATTACTTTTGGTTACTGAAGGAGCAAATAAATATATTTATGATTATACAAATAAGAAATATATTAAAAGATATGGAGAAATTCTTCGAATACCTATTAGAATAAACGAAATAGTAATTTGGAAACAGTTAGAATCTTTTGATCAAAATAATCCAATGATTGCAAATAAAATTAGAAAGCATGTTGTAAAATGGATGCAAAATTACAAATCAGATTATATACTTGGAATTGGAGGTGAATTTTATGTTTATTTCAAAATGATGGAATATAATTTGAATATTGGAATTAGTAATCATGAATCAATTATTTCAGATGCTGAATTTAACATGAATATGTTGAGTAGAAAAAATTATAATTATCTAGTAGATTATTCAAACATAAATATATTTCCAGAAATTCCGAATTATGAATATGATATAGTAATTAATGTTGTTAATATACATGAAAATATAATAAAGTTTATAAGTAAAATTTCTTTCAAAAAAGTAATTATAATAACTTGTAAACCTCTAGAGAAAAAAATAAAAATGTTATCAAAATATCTAAAGTTAGTAAAAATAAAACATTTCCTCAATATAAATTCATGGATTACAATATGTTTTTTTATAAAAATTTAAATTTTTTGATAATTAAATTTAGTACTTTGATTTGATAAAACTGGTATTTTAATTGGGTCACAATAATTCCATTTTAATATAGGTAATATACCAACATCTTCAACATTTAAATAACATTTATTATATGAAGGTGAAGATGCAGGATTTAATTCAAAATAAATAAATTTACCTATTTGATCATATAATAATGCTGACCAATATGCCGGAGTAACAGAATTTGAAGTTTCATCATTTTCTAATAACAAATTACTTGATAATTTAAATTTATTATTATCAGCTGTATTTATTTTTATAAAATTTCCTTGATAATCTTTAATATAACTACCTTTTAATTTAAATTTTGTAGTATCTTTATTTTGTTCTGATACTATAGATAATTTTAACATATCTGTCATTGGTAATTTAAAAAATTTGAGAAAAAAGCCATCATCAGTAACAAATTTTCCTTCTGATTCTATTATTTCTTGTTGAATTGGTTCCGCTGCTTTTAATTCAATTACAGGTTTAGTTTCTTCAAAACGTTCCTTATTAAATTTATCGTAGTATAAATATATTATAACAAGTGTTACAATTAGAATTATGATTAAAGAGTTTTTACTAATCATTTTTGCTTATATATATTAATTTATAGAAATAAAAAATTGTTCAAAATATAAAATAATAATTATATATTGATTTTATAATGCAGGTTCAACAATGGATTACTAAAGAAAATATAAGTAAATTAATATTGCCTTATAGCAAAATGATTCAAGGTGCATTTGCTATAGAATTTTATAAAATGATTAATTCAACAAATTGGATTGGTAATATTATTTTAGAAGAAAATATTAAATACAACGGATTAGATTTTATATTGGTACTTGATAAATATATTTGTAAATATAATTGGCAATTTTATACTTGGAACTTAAAAACACAATTATATCTAAAACATGGTAATAACTTTTATTTTGAATCATATAATAAAAATTTTTCTTATCCAAATTTTTCTTTTACACAAAATTATTACTGTATCAAAAATAATAATATAATTGACGAGTCAAAGTTTGTTAATGAAATAAAATGTATTATTAAAAAAAATTGATTTTTGAATTATTAAATATAAATTTTATATTAGTTCTATTGTAAAATAAAAAATGACCTTGATTAAAAATCTTTTTGTTAAGCATAATAAAACACTAGTGTTAGAAGATATAGAAAGTGAAAATATCACAATAACAGATATAAAAAATATTATTTATAAAAGACTAAATATTATTGGAAAAGATAGGGACCATGTACGTTTATTATTTAATGGTAAAGTTTTAGATGATGAAAAGTATTTACAAAGCTATAAAATTGAAAATTATTCAACAATTCATTTATTTTTTGCAATGTATCCAAATCGTGTTAAAATCAATATAGAATAAAAATTTATAAAATATACTGCGTTTATTTTCTAAACTATTATATATAAAATGAGTAATAATTTACAATCTAATAATTTATCTAGTCCAAAAAGTAATTATAACTTAATTAATGGACCAAGCATACAACATAAACAAGATCAAAATATAGAATTGATAACCCCTAATACCGATAATCTTTTTAAAAGTAAGACTCATGTTATAAAAAATAATTATTGGAATGAAAGACATGAAAATATTTTAAAGGGTTTACAAATGAATTCAAATAAATTATTTAAAGAATATCAAAAAGCACATCTAGTTTACAAAAAAAAATTAAGACTTTATAGAATTCCTATTATAATAATGTCATCTTTAAGTGGTTTCTTATCAATTTCAAATAGTGGATATATACCTGTAACATATAATAAATGGGTATCAATGTTTGTTGGTTTTGTAAACTTAATGGTTACTGTAATTTCTTTAATAGAAAACTTTAAGAAAATTGATGTTAATATGAATAAAACATATTCTGCTTACCAAGATTTTAAAAAATTACATGATGAAATATCAATGATATTAAATACTCCTCAAAATGAAAGAGATGATAATGGTTATAGCATGGCAAATGCATTTTTTGCTAGATATGAAATGTATTTAAATGATGCACCAATACTAGGTAAAGCTCTTCATGATTATTTAGATTATAATTCACCTGATAATACTACACAATCTATTAATCCATCAAACTCGTACTCCAAATCTCCGGATGACTCGTCAGTTGCAACATCAGTAGATAATGAAGAATTTTTTACTGATGCTGAAATTAATATAGAAGATGAAATAGAAGCACAAAGAAAAACAGGTTTAAAGCAATTAAGAAAAACAGTTGATATTGCTAAAAACACAGCAAAAGATACTGCCAATAAAACAATTGCTCAAGCGCAAGCTAAAGGGAAATCATCTTTTTTAAATTTTTTTAGTTTTGGTTCATCCGATGAAGTTCAAGAAGTAGATTCATTACGTGATAATTTAAATGCAATTAAAGCAAATGTTCGAAATTCAGGAAGAACAAAACCAACTGATTCTGATAGTTTTAATAAAAATGTATTTGTTAAAAAAAAACAACAAGCTCAAAAAAAAGCGATGGAAACAATTAAAAAAGCAAATAAAATAACAGAACAAGCTAAAAAAAAAATTGAAACTGATGTTGAAAATGAAGTTAATAGTAATATAAATAGATTAGAAGAAGAAATCAAGAAACTTGATGATTTGGAATTAAAACCTACAAATATCCCAATATTAAGAAATATTAAAATAAGTGAAGACAATGATAACCTTTCTTTATCACAAGCTAAATCAGTAAATAAAAATGACCCTGATTATATTGAAATTGTTGGAGATATTGAATCTGATTCTGATTCAGAAAATTAAAACTTAAACCATTTAATTATAACTTTATTATTATTTCAGACCAGTAATGATCTAAAATTATTTATTTTAACTTAAAGAAGTAAATTTTTTTATTATAAAAAGTAAATTTGTTTTTTCTTATTTACTTTTATAAAAATTTTATATTTTTTTTACTACACACACACACAAGAAAAATAAAATTATATATATTTTTTAATAATAAGTTATAAAGAAGACTAAAATAAAAAAATAAAAATAAAAAAAGAATTATAGCATACGAGCAAAATAAAAGCGAAAAAAGCGAAATTTTGCGAAAAAGCGAAATTTTGCGAAAAAAAATATAAAGATTTTTATATATTATATTTGTATATAATGGTCAAATATACTTGTAATATTTGTTTTAAAGAATTTATAAAAAAAGATAGTTATATTAAACATACAGAAAAGAAAAAGAAACCATGTCAACAAACACTCCAAGAACCTCCAAAAACACTCCAAGAACCTCCAAAAACACTCCAAGAACCTCCAAAAATACTCCAAGAACCTCCAAAAACACTCCAAGATATAGTAAATTCATGTTTATTTTGTGGATTAGTATTTAATAGAAAAGATAATTTAAAAAGACATATGGATAATAGATGTAGAGTAAAAAAACTACAAAAAGAAGAAAAAGAAAATATTTTAGAAATGCTTATAGAAAAAGATAAAGAAGCAAAAAAAGATAAGGAAGAACAAAATAAAAAAATCCAAGAACTACAAAAAACAATTGACATCTTAAACTCAAAAATAGATAAACAATTAAGTAAAGCTAAAACAATCAATATAAATAAGGGAGTTATAAATAATAATATTATAATTCCCCAGGATAAATTGGTAAATTTTGGTTCAGAAGATGTTTCTAAAATACCACAGAGTACAATTAGAGATATAGTTAAACAATCTGGTTATCCAGCACTAGTTGGTTGTTTTAACGCACTTCATAATAATAAAGAATATCCACAAGGAATGAATGGATATGTTTCTGATAAAAGTCGTGATAAAGGAATGATATGGTTAAATGGAAAGTGGCAACAAGCAACTCCAAAAAAAATGTTTTTAACATGTATGAATAAAATTGATTCATATATACAACATTGTAAAATGCAAATCGAAAACGGAGAGTATAATACAAAAAATGATCCTAATGGTGATGTATTATTAGATATGCTTGAATGTAGAGTTGAATTATATTTTAATAGATATTTAGGTGAAGATGATACAGTTAGTGAAAAAGCTTGTCAAGATTTTGAAAAATTGATCAAGACCAATATCATAAATGAACTTTGTAACATAAGACAAAATGTTATATCAAATTATGACAAAATACTATCTGACATGGAGAACAATGATAAATTAGAAAATAAACAAGAAAAAATTAACAATAGTAAAGATGCTATGAATAGATTAATAGACAAAATTGATGATATTGATAAAAAAATAGAAAAGAAAACAAAAAGAATAGTAATTGATGATGTAGAATCTGAAAATGAATCAGATTTAGATTCAGATTCTGATAATTCCTCAAGTTCTTTTATAGAAATTATACGAAAAAATAAAAAAATTTAATATTTTTCTTAATTACTTTTCAGATATTTTCATTTGATAAGTTGGAAATACCAATAAAGTTTTTGTTAAATCATTATAATAAATTCCAATTTCTGTTTTAGGTAATATTCTAGTTGAATTTATTTGAATTCCTTGTGAAGCAAGTTTTGTGCGTAATCCATTAAAATCATTGCAATTTTTAAGTTCTAGTAATGAGTCATTATAATAAGTAATATTAGTAAAGGAATATTTTAATGATGCACTTAATAAAGCGATTATTTCAGAGCAATTTCTTGACATTGAATAATCTTAATATATATGATTAATTTGATTAATTAAAAAATTTATAATTCAATTTTTCTAAAAATTATAATAAACAACACACAAAGCAAGAGTTGCATATACAGTTCCGCATCCAAAGAATCTCGTTGATTTAATTACTTTTTTTAACATTGATTCATCTTCAGGTTCAACTGGACAAAGATTTTTTAATGGGGCTAAAGATCCTGATTCTTTAGATTTATAAACTAACTCTTGACAACCCATATGAATTGCTACTCCCACAAATATAACAATTAAAACTGGTAATATTTCATTAAATTTTTGGGGATTTATATAAAAAAGTGTAATTAAAACAAAAGTAATTTTAGTAATATCAGATACATGATCATAATAATCGCCAAAAACTGATGTTAATTTATAGGTACGTGCCATATGTCCATCTGCACAATCAAAAAAATATGACAAGACAAGAAAAAATGCTGCCCAATAATATTTTGCATTTAGAAGTAAGATTATAACAAGAATACATGTAATATTTGATAAAGTAGTAATAGTGTTCGGAACCATACCAATTTTGTAAAATTGTGGAACAGTTATATCACAAATATCGAGTAAATAGTTATCAAAAGGGTTTTCATATTCTGTTGGTAATTTTCTCATTTGGATTTAATATTATTTATATTATAAAAAATTTTATTTGAAACATTTAACTCGATTGGTATTAGATGAAGCATACATATGCATTATAAATACATTATCCGAACATTTATTGAAATTAAATATTATATCATTTGGTAAAACTGTTGTAAAATCGGAATATGCATCAGAAATCAATAAATTCATAATGCCTTGTTCATAACAACTTGCTGCCCAGTGTCCATTAATACTCCCATCAAAATTAAAACAATATGTAGGTGCCATATTTATACAATCCTTAAGAAATTTAATACCATTTGTACTATTTTTTATTATAAATACACCTGAATTACAAATACTAAATTTTTGATTATTATCACTACCAATATAGATATCAGAATTATATTTATTAATTATTTGTGAAATATCAGTTTTCATATCTTTAATAACGGTATCGGAATCTAACCATACTACATAATCATATAAACCTGTTTCTAAGGCTTCTAATACTAAATATATTTTGCACCAGTAAGGATTATTATTACATTTAGAAATAAACTTGTATTCGTAATTCCATTTATCACAATATTTAAAAATATTTGCGTTATGTATTTTAACATATGGTAAATGTATTCTATTTTCATAAGTTAAAAATAATATTTTATGTTTTTTATTGGATTGGTTTGATATTATATTATTGTTTAATAATTTGTCAAGTCTATTATCAGTATAAAATTTTTTGAAATATTCAATATCACTTTGTAAAATCATAAATTTTGTGTACCATAAATAATAATCATATATATAAAAAATCACAAGTATTGTAACTAAAATTATTATTGTTTTCATATATAATTTATATTTTGATGAGAAAATATTTTTAGATATATAGTAAAATAATTGATTTTTATATATAATGAATATATTTAAGAAATTTATAGGAAGATGTATCCTAGTTCAAAAATTATAATACAGTCTGATGAATATTCTGAAATACCATCACATGATGATATTGAAAATGGAACAAATGAAAATATATTAGAAACTACTATAGTTGAAGAGGAAAATTATGAACCACAAATTAGATCAAGACGTTCAATTTTAGAACATATTTCAGAAACAACTTATTCACTTAGCAATCGTTTATATTTATCAAATAAAAAACATGATAAACAATCTAAAAAAATAGAATCAGATTACGATATTGAAGCAGGGATATCATTAATAAAAGAAATAATTTTAAAAGAAAAAGGAACAAAAAAATATTTAGTATTTTGTGTTGGTCTAATATTTATTGGTATAATTCTATTTATGTTTTGTTTTGGAGTTAAGGGTTTTTATGATGAAACCTCAATTGAATAAAAATGTGTAAAAGATAAAATTTTTATATTAGGAAAATTTACTTCTAATATAAATGAATTTTATACAACAAACCGAAGCTGATATTGAGAAAGAATTAGAAATGTTAGAATCAGGAAAGGCTATTATTGATATTAATTTATCATTAGAACAAGAATTGATAACAACATGTAAATCTCATATAATAGTTGATGCAGTAGCAGGTTCAGGGAAAACAACAACAATTTTACATTTAGCATTAAGATATCCTAATGCAAATATTTTACAAATTACATATAACAATATGTTGAAAAGAGAGGTTAGGAAAAAAGTTAATAGACTTTCAATAAATAATATGTCAATTCATACTTATCATAGTTTGGCTGTAAAATATTATGACGAATCTGCTTATACAGATGAAGAAATAAAAAAAATATTATTAGGAAATACACCAATAAAAAAAAATTCAAAAAGTGTAGATATATTATTAATAGATGAAACACAAGATATGGCACAAGATTATTATCAGCTAGTCAGAAAATTTATTTCGGATACAAATTCTAATCCACAAATTGTTATAATGGGTGATAGATACCAATCAATATATGAATTTAAAGGAGCTAATTATAAATTTTTAACATTAGCAGATAAAATATGGAATTTTCCTTTTGAAAAAATGACTTTATCAACTAGTTATAGATTAACACATCAAATAGCATGGTTTGTTAATAAAGCAATGTTAGGTATAGATAGAATTTCAACAATTAAATCGGGCCCTCAAGTTGATTATTATATTGGTAATTCATATGAAATTTATAAAAAATTAGGTAAACAATTAAGAAAATTAATGAAAACAGATGGAATAAAAGAACAGGATATATTTGTGTTATCTCCGAGTGTCAAATCTTTAGAACCACCTTTTAAAAAACTAGAAAATTATATGGTAAAACATGGACATAAATGTATAACTCCATCATCAGATGATGCAAAATTAGATGAAAAAGTTATATCAAATAAAATTGTTTTTACCACATTTCATCAAGCAAAAGGTAGAGAAAGGAAAGTTGTGGTTCTTTATAATTTTGATGATTCATTTACTCAATTTTTTATTAAGCCAACAGATCCAGTATCATCTTGTCCTAATATTTTATATGTAGGAGCAACAAGAGCTTCGCACAAATTAATTCTAATTCAAGATAATAAATACAAACCATTAAATTTTTTAAATACAAAATATTTATCAAAATCAGAAAATCTTAACGTAATTATAGTAAATGAGCAAAATTTAGATACAATAAATTTACTTAATAAACCAAAAGAAATTAAAAAGATTAGTGTAACAGACTTAATCAGATTTGTAACACCACAAACAATAGATATAATTTTAAATATAATTGGAACAAATTATGGTAAAGAATATGTGTTTGAACAAAAAAGAAAAGCAACTAATCCAGTTGATATTCCTTCAAAAATTAAAAACATCAATATTATAGGTGGTAAAGAAGTTATAACATTTGAGGATGTATCCGATTTAAATGGACTTGTTATACCAGCAATATATGAAAAATTACTTTTAAAAAAAAATTCTACAATTGAAGATTATGTAATTGAACAAATAAGCCAGAATAATCCAATGTTATCAGATATTCGAAAAACAATTTCAAAAATTAAAATTCCAGCTAATAATCCAGCAGATTTTTTAAAAATAGGTAATCTATATATGACTTTTCAAACAAAATTACTTGCTAAGATAACACAAATAAAAAAATACGATTGGATAGATTTAAATATGGTTTTAAAATGTCATAGTAATATGACAATGATATCTGATCCTAATATTAAATTTGAAGTACCAATTGTAAATGATGAATTAGATGGATCATTTATTTTTGATCATAAAGAATTTGGACAAATACATCTAACTTCAAGATTAGATGCAATAGATACAAAAAATATTTGGGAGTTTAAATGTGTTGATAATTTAACTATTGATCATAAATTACAATTAATTGTATATGCATGGGCTTATTCACAATCAATGGAAAGCACTATGGGAAAAAAAGATTTTATTCTTTTAAATATAAAGACTAGTGAAATGTTAAAGTTAAATTACGATTACTATAAAATTTCACAAATTATTGAACTTCTTATTACAGATAAATATTCAGTAAAGAAAGAACTATGTGATGATGAATTTATAAACTTAATTAATAAGACACCAACAAAAAATTGAATTTAATTAATAATATATTTTAATATCTATAAATTTATCAATTAAAAATGAAAAGTATTCTAATTGTTATATTAGGATGTAATATTCTCTCAATATTGTACGATAGAGTAAATACTGCAATGAATTTTGTTAATTCAAATCAAGAAGTTAAGAGTTTTAAGTTAAGTAATTTTTTAAAACCAAAAGATAAAATTAGAACTAAATGGTTATTAACTGGAGGAATAAAAAACGACATTTTAAAAAAAGATTCTAAACCAGAAGCAGAAACTATGATGGAAATTTTAACCTCTAATAATTATAAAATTACAGATTTTATCATAGATACAAATTCAACAAATACTGTGGAAAACTTTATTTTTCTTCATAATTATATTAATGAACCAAATGTAACATTTGAAGATGTGTATATTGTTACTTCAGATTTTCATCATGCACGTGCTAAAAAGATTTCAGATAAAATAAGTCCTAATAATAAATACAAATGGATTTTAGGTAAAGAAGAAAACACAGATTTAGTGTTTTGGGAAAGATATCATATTAATAATGTAGATAGAGACATTCAAAGAGCGATTTATACAAATAATTTTACTGTTGAAATAATAAAAGATGAATTATAATAATTAACTATTAAATTACATTATTTTTTTTAGCTATTTTATATTGATGTTCAACTAGTTTAATGTATAGTTTATCAAAAGTTTTTTTATCAATTGAATCTGTAATTTTAATACCATATGTTTTTGCAATTTTACAAAGTAATTTTACAACTTTCTTACTTGGTTTTCTACTATATTTATCTTTATCAAGTTCTGATTCTTTTATTACAATATCATAAATTTTTTTATAATATTCTGGTTCTATTTTTATATCTAAATTTGTTTGCTCAGATGAATTAAAATCTTTTTTTATTATATCATATATTCCAATAAAACCAATAATTCCAATACTTAAAGCACTAGCTAAATTAATTAACTCAATTTTATTTTCTTTCATTATTATATATTTACTTTAAAAAAATTGATGTTATATTAATATATAATTAAAAAATAAATAAGTAGATATAATGACAAATAATAATATAACTGACTTTATTGATGCTGAATATATTGATTATCTTGATACAATAAAAACAGAAGATTTTATTAAATTTAAAGCTTCAATATATGTTAATTTAATTCAGAAAACATCTCCAATAATTATGGAATATATTTTTAATAAATTACCAATTGATAAAACTTATTTTTTGACTTCTGTTTTAACTTCAAGTTATTCTCAAAAAAAAGTTACTCCTAATGCAATTGATTTCTTTCATTCAAAGCTTGATTTAACAGATAAATTAGAAAATGATGCATTTTTTGAAAATATACTACTAAGATATGATCATGAACTTGCTAAACATATTTACGATAAATATAGATTAAAAAACTCAATTCATCCATTATGTAAATCAATATCTGTTGATAAATTTTCAGATTACAGAAATTTTAAATGGATTAAAGAGGTTAATTCACAAAAATTAACAATTCAAAACAAATATTCAATTGTAAATCATATTTTGTCAAAAAATATATTTAATCGATATGGTAGAAATTATGAACAAAATTTAACTATTAAATATTTTTCCAATTTATTAAAACAAGAAGAAATTACACCTAGTGAATATATCAACTGTTTACTTAAGGAAAGATCACTTACTATAATTTATAATATATTTAATGAATCTGATACTGAATTTGTGAAATGGATATTTGATGTAATTGGATTTGATAAAAAAGAGTTTTTTAATGAAAATTTATATCAGAAAATACTTAATAACACAATAAGTTCTTCAATAAGAAAGCCACAAATTGGTATTGAAAAAATAAAAATAATGGTTGAATATGGATTAATGTTGGGATTTTCAATCGATATTTATTGTTTGGATAAAGATACTAATTATGTACTTAATTGTAAAGGATTATCAAAGGAAGAATATAATCATGAATTAATCCAAGAAATTATCAAATTAGGAATTTGTCCTAAAAAACATAGTATGTTTTATGATTATTATAAACAAATTTCAATAATCAATTAGCAAAAATTTAAATAAATTAAAACAAATATATTTATTCATCACAATCTGAAAATAAATAAAATGCTAGGATTGCAATTATAATCATGGTTGAATATCTAGCATTGTTTCCAAAGAATCTATGGCATGCATATACACATCCAAAAACAAGAATAATAATTAAAACATAAGTTGTAATATTATCCATTTTCATACCCTCGCTACTACTGTTATCGTTCGTAATTACGTATTTCATTTATATAAATATGATTTATAAAATATATTTTTATAATAAAAAATATTTAGATTATATATTAAAAAATTTTATATACTAATGTATTTGCATTGGAATACCTTGAGGGATATTTGGAATTTGAATTTGACTACCTGGATATGTATATGCACTTATTGAGTACGTTGTAGGATTAGCCATAGGATTAGCCATAGGATTAGCCATAGTGTAAACTAAAGGATTTTGTATATTTTTATCATTTTCAGCCATTTGATAAAAAAGTAATCCAATAGAACTAAGTAATAATAGTACCACAGCACCAATCCCTACAACAATAAAAACACTTGATTTAGATACAGGAGGTAAACTTTCTGAAATAACAAATTTACTTTCATTTTCAACAGTAGTAAAATATTTTTTTTCTTGATTAACAATTTTATTTTCATCTCCAACAGTATTAGAATTTTCTTGATTAACAATTTTATTTGATGAAAAGTTATTATCAACATCAGTAATTGTATTTTCTTCAGTTAAAACATTATTAAAAGTGGTTGTAATATTTTCAAAATTTTCTTTATTTTTTTTAATAATATTACATGTATGTGCACTTAAAAAATAAATACCTCCTATAAGTACAACAATAATAATAATATAATAAATTAGATAAGGTGTTTTTCTAATATTATCATTATCTTTTTCTGCTAAATCTAACATTTAATATATATTGATTTTATATAAAATTATTTATATATGAAATAGAAAATTAATATTTTTTAATTTTGGATAAACTATTTTAACAGAGGTTATTAGATATGATATCTTCAAGTTGTTCAAAAATTTCACCAATATTATTTTTAATATTCCAATTAGATGGATGTATTAATGGTATTTTAATATTTGATGATCTATCAATTATAGAAGGCGGTATATTACCTGAAACTAGTACAAGATTTGGTGCATTAAGAGGATAACTTGAAAAATTTATTTGAATTTTTAAACCAGATAATTCTATTTCCCATTTAGTAAGTTCATCAATAATTTTTATATTTGTGTAATTTTTTTTCTCAAGAAGTTCTAATTCTTTTTTAAGTCTTTTATTTTTAACAAGATTAGAAGTTCTTCTTGTAATTTCTATATCAACAATTGAGTCTTTATAATATTTATTAATTTCGTTCAATAATTTAGTGGGATTAATATGTTTACCTGATTCATAATTAAAAACAATTAGAGATCTTAATAATAAAATTTTTTCGTCTTCAACAACAAATATCGATGGAGCTTTTTTAAATTTGTCAATAGTTTCTTTTACTTGAAATAATCCAACAACTACTTTATTATAAGTAATTCCTCTACTAGAATATGAATAACTTGTAGAAAGATTATCTGACATGTAGATACCTTTTCCATATGCAGCTCCATTAGCTTGTAATTGCGTTCCACTTAAAACTTTAAGTCCATTTTTCATAATTGGATACCATGAAAAAAATCCAGCTCCATGAAACAAAAAATTTTGTTTATATTGAAATTCTTTTTCAATTTCTGAGGGATATATTATATTAATGTATGACACATCATTATCTCCAGTTACATCATCTCTTGATATCAAATTAAAATAATTAGATGTTAATGAATTTTTAATAATAGCATATGCAATATCTCCTAATTTAAAATATATTTCTAAATCATTTTCTGATTCATAAAATTTTTTATTAAGTTCATTATCATCTTTGCCAGATAAAATAGGTGGAATTATATTGATAAAGTCATGCACATTTTCCACATTTAAAATAGATGGAATAGGTGTAAATGCTAAATCTTTTTTTGGATGATCTTTTGCACATGAAATTAAAAATTTTATCAAAGTTAGTGTTACCGTTTTATCTTTTTGATAAGAATTAATAATCAAATCTTCTGTTGGAAGATGATTAATTGTTTTAATACATTTTTCAGAATTACATGTATTTATAATATTTAAACCTAACAATTTAGTTGGTTTAGCACAACATGTACAGTAGTTGTACAGTCTATTTGAAATTACTTCATTTAAAGTCATTAAAAATTCTACTGTGATTTCATTAAATTTTTCAATTGTAATTTTAAAAAATGCATCAAATAAATTGTACCCTAAATTCTGCTTAGAATTTAAAATTCTAAGTAAGTGATATCCATCATAATTTATTGGGCTTATTACAATATTTTCATTTTCATAAAGATAAGAAATAATTGAATTTCCATATTTAACAGATATATTTTTATCGTTAGAATCAATTATTTCATAACTTTGCTTCGGCAGGAGAACCGAATGTAATTCTATTAAGAATTCCATTTTTTTTATAATAAAATTAATATTAATAAAATAAAATCAATTTTTATAAAAAATTGATTTCTATAATATAAAATTTATTAATTTATTAATCCATTTGAATGAACTTAACCAATGCCTCAGCTTACAAAATAAAAGTAGGAGAAGTACCTACATATATTATACCAAGTAATTTAATATCTTCAAATTTTCAAGGAAAAATTATTGAGTGTGTAAAGGAAATTTGTTGTGATGAATATTTGGAATATTTAAAATTAATTCCAAAGGATTATATTATTTATAATGAAACTGTTTTACTCAACGAATGTGCAAAAAATAATTCTAAAATTGCTACAGAGCATATTTGGAATATAAATAAAAAAGAAATTACTGCTTCTCATTTATACACTTTGTTAGCACATGCGACTAATAAAAAATATAATTACCAGTTAAAAGAAGAATACATTAATTGGATATTAGATATGAAACAATTTGGAGAACTAGAAGTTAAAATTAGTGATACTATTCTAAATAATTGTTTAAAAATTAATAACTTGAAATTATTTTTAAAAGTATATCATTCTGTTAATTATTCAGCAAAATGTATTTTGGAAGTATTTGATTTAGCTTTTTCGTTAAATAAAATAATATTTTTAGAAATAATATATGAAATATTGATGGGAAAATATAAAAATGAAATAAAGATAAATAGTTTAATTGAAACTTTATCAAATAATGTGAGTAATAATACAGAGTGTTTTATTTGGTTATATGAAAAAGTAAAAGACAAAATCACAAATGAATCTCTAAAAAAAATTTATATTAAAAACTTTAATTTATACGAAAAAATGATATTTATTGAATCAAAAATAATTTTAAATAACTTGGAAATAATTCAAGCATTAAAAAAATATTTTTCCATCTCAAATAGTATAGAATATTTAGATTATCCAGAAGAATTATTTAATTCTTTTATACATTTATATTACAAAGCAAATTTAGACCCATTACAAACACAAAATTTTTTTGTCGAATTTTATAAAAAAAATAATGTTAGATATAATTATAATAAGAATGTATTGGTAAGAAAAATTTGTCACTTTTTAATAGATGAAGGAGTAGAAATAGATGATTTTAAAAATAGAGCTTATGATTATTATTCATTAAGAGAGCAAATTAAATTAAAAAAACTCAGAACACAAAATAAAAATTATTTCTTAATTGTGGATGATTAAATTTTTTTCTTAGAATATTCTTAATAAAATTATTATAAATATTTACTTAAGCAAAATATTGAATATAAAAACATATAATCAATATATAATATATCAAACTTTGATATGGATTTTCAATTAAAAAAAATGGATAGCCCAATGATGGATGTAATTCATGATGGTTTAATAATATCAAAAGAAAATTTTGTTTTTGAAAAAAACAATATTAATCCAATAGAAAATTTAGAAAAATTTAAATTAACTTTTATACCAGATTCTAATTCTTATTCAAATCTTAATTTATTAAGTAAAATACAGTCTAATGATATTTATGAAAAATATAATGTGACTGCAACTATTAAAGGTGAATTAATTTGTTGTAAAGATAAATCAAAAACATCAGTAAGAAGTAATAAAATAGTTTATGAATCTTATGAAGAATATTTAGATATTATTTCAAATCGTGACCAATCACTCGATCAATGGATTTATAATATAATAGATGGAATTGCAGAGAATGAATTCATATTGTTTTCTGATGAAGATTTTTTATTAATTCCCAACTATACTTGGGACAAAAAAACTATTGAAAAATTCCATTTGTTGGCAATTGTAAAAGATAGAAATTTAAGAACGATTAGGGATTTAGATAATTCTCATATCGATTTACTTGAAAAAATAAAACAAATAGGTATAATGACATTGATAAATGATTATCAAGTTGATAAAGAAGAAATAAATATTTATTTTCATTATGAACCATCTACATATCAATTACACTTACATTTTACAAATATTAATAATTCTGCTGTTAAAAATTCAGTAGAATCTTCTCATCATATAGATAATGTTATTTTTAATTTATCAATAAAATCAGATTATTATAAGATAATAAATATGGTTAAGCGTAAATAATTTTTATAAAAAATTGATTTTGTTTTTATATAATAATATCATACATTTACAATTATTTATTTTTATCAATAAAAAATAAAAATGTATACAAATCAAGATTATGATAGATTTAATAAAGCAATTCAAACAATAAAATTATCAAGAGAAAGAAAAAAATATTCAAAAATTTTTTCTAACCAAAGAATTGATGAAGAACAATTAAACAGTAGAGAAGATTTGGCTTATATATTATCTGAACAAATTAATGATTACAAATACAAAGATGATTGTCAAGAAGATCACCAAGAAAATTATAATGATTATTATGATAATTGTGATATTTATGATGAAACTTATTTAGACAATGAAATAAATTGTGGAGACATTAGTGATTATACACAAAATAGAAAATTTGAATTAGAAAGCAATTATAAAGATTCAATGATAAATTTTAATTCAAAAATTATGTATGATAATGATGACTATGATAATTTACTTATAAAAAATAAATGTGAAAGACAAAGTGAATTTAAACGTATAGCAAATGAGAAATATTTAATGAAAACTGAAGAAAAATCTTTTAAAAAAAAATATTTAATAGTGAAAGAACATTATCACGATTATATTTTTAACTTGCTAAAACGGGATTGTAATCTTTATTATAGAAAAAAAGATCAATGGGTTTATGATTTGATTGATGGTATCAGTATAAAACACAATGATCGAATATTTTATCAGGATCCTTATTTTATATTAATTAATGATAAACATTGGATAAATTTTGATTCCCAGGAAGAAATACATTTACTTATTTTACCAACAGATAAAAGATTAAGAACTTTAAGATCCTTAAGAGGAACAGATATTACATTACTTGAGCATATGAAAAACAAAACTGAAGAAATACTTAAAAAAATTTATGATTTAGAACCAGAAAATTTATTAATGTATTTTCACTATAAACCTTCTATTTACCATTTACATATTCATGTTGTCAATACTTTTAATAAAAAAAATAAAACTAATGTAATTAATTCACACAACTTGGATCAAGTAATTTATAATTTGGAATTAAATTCTGATTATTATAGAGAAATTGATTTACCTGTTAAACAATATCTATCATAATCTAAAAAAACTGACTAGTAAAAAAATCTTTTTTATAACAAATATCATTTTCCACAATTGAATGATTTATTTTTGATATTTGTTCAATTAATCCATTATTTCTTGCATAAAGTATGAATTTGTAGTATGGACTATAATTAATAAAAATATAATAAGAAAACAAACCAAAAACCAATATATAGAATAATAAAGAAAATATAAAAAAGAATATTGAAGCATAAAATGTATTATGTAAAGGATGTGTACCTACTTCTTGAAAAGTAACTTTATTTTGTAATCTATTACAAATTGCACATGAAAACTTAATTTGATTAGCACATTTATCACAATATAAATATTTACAATTTTTACAAAGTATTATTATTTTATCAACTTCATTATAACATATTAAACAACTATTTTCTGGAAAATTATCTGTTTGATTGTCTACTTCCATTTATATAGTAAAATAAAAATAATTTTATATTATAAAAATTGATATTACAAATATTTATATATATTACTAAACAAATTACAATGGAAAAAACTGCTAAGATCCTAAATATATTGATAAATACAAAACCTATTTTTTCAAATAAAGAAGAAGAAGATATTTGGCTCAAAAATATTGCTGATTTTTGTGAAATATCAGGTATTTTTAAGAATATAGATCAATCAAAAAAAAATTCAATTTTAGAAATAAATAAATATGAAAATAAAGTATAACAAGAATTATATTAAGAATTAAAATGTTTAAGTTAATTAGTTACATTAGATTAACAATAATTTCTTTTTTAATTTATTTTGCTAATGGATATTTAATTAAAACAAATGGTAAACACAAAATTATTAGTGTAAAACCAGAAATGAAAAGATATTGTACAAATAATAATTTATATTCAAGTTACGATAGAATAAATTGTCTAAAAACATTATCAGATCAAAAAATAAATTGGTCTAATATAGATTATAATAATAAATTAGCTAATGAAGAACATGAATTAGCATATCAAAAATATAAATTTGAAAAAGAAAAAGTGAATAATAAAATTAAAGAATTAAATATTTTATATACAATACATCAAATATAGAGAATAAATATTTTGTTGAGAAATCCATCTCAACAAAAGATTACATAAAAATATAATCCAAAATATTAAAAGCAAAACATATAAATAAAATGAACTCATCAGAATTCACGCGTTTAAATTCTAAGTGTTCCAATTTAATTTATATGTGGATAAATCAATTTTACAAGTTAAAAATTTGTTAATTAATTTGTTTTTGAAACATGTTAATTTCAAAAACTTTTTTAATAATTTAAAAATAAAGAATCTATACAATATAAATACAAAATAATACAAAAAGACATAAAGGCGAAAACTAAATACGACATTTTTTATTTTAATTAACAAATAATTAACTTTGGATTAATTTATCCAAATTAATATAATAAAAAAAAATTTATAATTAAACTATATATAAAAATGTATTTAGAAAATTATCCTATTGGAAGTTTTATATTATATGGTATTATATTACTTTTAATAATTCATCAATTAAAAGAACATTTAAAAAGAATAAGTAAAGGAGAAGATACAGATTTTATTAAATTTTTATTAATATGTTTAGTAATAATCGGTATTTATGAATTTGTCAATACAACAAAAAATGTTGTTGTTTCAGGTAAAAATGCTGAGAAAAAAATAGATCAAACAATAAAGAAAGCAAAAAACCATAATAATAAATAATTTTTTTTATATAAAATTTTGTTATAATATATATTTTATATAAATAGTTGATGATATCAGAAAGCGAATTAATTGATTGGAGCAAAATATCTATAGAATTATTAGACAACCTTTACAATGAATATGTTCAATATACATTATCTGATGCTGAGAAATTTTGTTTATTAGGTAATGACGTTAATACCCTAACATGGGAAAATATGTTTGAATTTAATAGAAAAACTGATACTGAATTAACTAAACGCATGGTTTTATTTAATATGGATCAATTACATCCCAATAAAGAAATTAGAGATAAATGTGTCGAGTTAAATAAAAAATTATCTACTTTCTCGATTGAACAATCTATGAGAAAAGATATATTTGAGGTATGTAAAAAATATCATGAAGGTAATTATCAAACAGAAAAAATAGTTTTAAGTAAAGAACAAAATAAATATATTGAAAAAATGATGATAGGGTTTAAAATGAAGGGTTTATATTTAGATGTAGAAACTACAGAAAAAGTTAAACATATTTCAACTGATATGTCAATAAAATCCACTGATTTTCAACAAAATCTTTCAAACTTTAATGATAAACTAGAATTTTATGAATATGAGTTGAATGGATTAGATGTAGATTGGATGATAAACAGACTAGAAAAGGATTCTGGAAAGTATAGAATTAAAGCACAATATCCTGATTATGTTCCAATTATGGAATATTGTCAGGTAAGAGAAACCAGACGTAAAATGTATATGTTTATGAATTCACGTTGTATTGATCCTAATGTTAAAATTTGTATGGATATAATAGGATTACGTAAAGAAAAATGTGAATTATTTGGATTAGATTCTCATGCAAATTTCAAATTACAAAATCAAATGGCAAAAAATTATAATACTGTAATGGAATTTTTATTAAATCTAAAAGAAAAAATTATTCCTATTGCTAGAGGTGATTTAGAAAAGTTAGAAGAAATAGCTGAAGAGGATGGTATTAAAAAGTTAGAAGTATGGGATGTATCATATTATTCAAGATTATACACAGAAAAGGTATCATCTTTAGATATGAAAGATTTAAAAAAAATGTTTTCAATTAATTCAGTAACAAAAGGAATTCTTGAAATTTATTCTCATTTATTAGGATTAAAATTTACCAATGTTACATCAGAATATTCATCAACTTTATACCATCCAGATGTTAAAATTTATACAGTACAAGACTTGAATACATTAGAATTACTTGGATATTTTTATTTGGATTTATATCCAAGAGAAGGTAAATATTCTCATGCTGCAGTATTTCCATTAATTCGTAAATCAACATATAGTTTACCAGTTGCTGCAATTGTTTGTAATTTTGATCCAAAATTAGATGTTGATTTTGATAATGTAGTAACATATTTTCATGAATTTGGACATTTAATGCATAACATGTGTTCAAGTAATACATTATCAAGTTTAGCAGGAACTCAAGTAGAAAGAGATTTTGTAGAAACACCTAGTCAAATGTTTGAAGAATGGGTTTATTCATTAAAACCATTAAAAAAATTAGTAAAGGAAGAACTTGTAGATGAAGTTACAATTGAGTTAGTAAATAAAATAAATATTCAAAATAAGACTTTACAGGGATTGTTTTATGCAAGACAATTATCATTTGGTTTATTAGATATGGAATTACATTCAAGTAATTTAATTACAAATCCAAGAGAATATTATCAAATACTTTATAAAGAATTAACAGGATTAGAAATACCGAATGAAACAAATTTACTTGGTTCATTTGGACATATTATTGGAGGTTATGATTCAGGATATTATGGATATTTATGGTCAAAAGTATTTGCAATTGATTTATTTAGTTTTTTTAAGAACAGAGAATTAGATCAAGAATTAGGTTTAAGACTTAGAGAGAAAATATTATCAGTTGGTGGAACAAAAACTGGATATGAAATGATGGAAGAATTTATGGAAAGAAAACCAGATTTAAATGCATTTATTTACTGGTTAACAAATTAGTTTTTATAAAAATTGAAAATATATTGATAAGTATATTTTAATATATAATCACATATTAAAATTAAAAATACGATCTGATGTTATTAAAGATAAATTCAGTTCCAGTTTGTAGAATATGTAAGAGAAAAATTTATTATCTTGGTAAAGATGTTTGTAATAAACCAGATTGTTCTAAAAATTTTATAAAATTAGATAGAGTAAAAGTAATATCTCCATTAAAATTAGGATATCATATTAATAACAATAAACCATTTGTGAAAAACAAGGTTTTAATAATAAAACCTGACTTATTTAGAATTGATAATTTATCACAAATAGGATATTGTTCCTCTGATGATAATCATCCTGAAAATTGTATATCAGAAAAAATAATAGATACATTTTCTTACGAAAAAATAAATACATTTTTAAAAATATCTAGAAATATATCTTTGTCTAGATATAATTTAACTGATTGGGATGAATTGATGATGGATATTTCTGCATACAAAGGAGATTTAAATCAAGTTAAAAATTTATATTTAAAAGGTGTAAAACTAACAACTTGTCTATTTAATTACGGACTGTCAAGTTTAAATTTAGATTTAATTAAATGGTTTTATAAAAAGAATTGTCCATATGATAAAATATATTTATCAAAAAATATTCATAATTTAACTCATGAAATATATGATTTTTTAAAAAGTGTTGGATATATAAAAGTAATAGAAAATACGCACATAAATAAATTTTATAAAAATAATTTTACAAATAACTCAGAAATATTTAATCAAGATCAAATGTATATATACAAAACAAATGAAGATTTAATAAATTATTATAATGAAATTGAATATAGAAAAATGCAAATAATTTTTCAAAATAGGTATTTTCATTATGGAAATTTTTTTGAAAATATAAATAATATTGAAAGTTTTCAAAATTATATTAGAAAAGGTTTCTTACCAATAAATAATTATCAAACACAAATAAGATATTAAGAGTGTAAATTGATAATTTTTATTTCAAAAGTGTAATTTCAAAATCTGAGCAAAAATAAAAAGAAATTTCATTTTTAAGTAAAATATGAGAATTTATATATTTTTTAATACCCACATATATGTTTATTAGACAATTTTTAGAATAGTATAAAATTATGTTTTTTATATCAGGAAATATAATAAAAAAATCTTGTAAATTCAATGGAATAAAGTCTTTAGAATATGCAGTTGTAAATTTCATATAATCATTCAATTGATTTTTATCTGTATTAAATATTTTGACAGTAATATCCATATAAATTATTTTAATATCAAATAATATATTTATAATATCAGTATTAAATAATATAGTATTATATAATAGTTTATTTTCTATTGACAATCTTTATACTATATAATAAAGATTAGAAAAATTGAAAAAAAGAAATATTTATAGACTATTATATATTAAAAATTTATAATATAAATTAATGACAAAAAAAGCGCAATTTATAATGGATTTAGAAAACGACAATATTGCTATTTTTAAGCCTATAATGGCAGAAAGATCAGAAACTAATAAAAATAGTTTTTCCAAATATAGAAGTAACAATATTGGTTTATGCAAGGAAATTTCAGGTCAAGGAAATAGTAATCCTATGGCACATTCAAGTAGCTCCAAGAAGAATGGAATATCTCTTCCATGGTTTGTACCAGGAGTTTCATTTCATACAAAGAAATGTGATAAATTAACATTTACAGTTTGGGATTGGGCAAATACTAGAGATTCAATGTATCTATTTAGTCTTCCATATTGTAATGTAATTTCTACAAGAGGAATAGCAATCAGTGACAACCGATATACTATGATGCAAGTTTCTAAATCAATGTGGAATATCCAAGGATATGCTAATGAAGAGAAGTGGGATAGTGTTGCAATGGAAGGTAGAATTATTCTAGAATCTGTATGTTCTTACATTAATAAATACAGAACAGTTCAACTAAATCAGGCTGTTAATGAAGCAATTAGTTTTAAAGATAATATTTCGAATGAATTAAACTATTTAAAACATATTGGTTGTATGGGAGTTCATTTTCAAGATAATATGGATTCTCTAACAATTTATAGAACTACTGAAAAATCAGCATTCAATCTAATTCAAGCTGTTTACAATTTAATTAAAAAAATGGAAAAAATAATTTATGATGATTATGAAAATGATTGGATCAATGCTCTTAAAAAACTAACTACTCTTAGAAACAAACTATCGCCAGAACGTCTAAATTGTAGATCTAATGATCAAATTAAAACAAAATCATGTGCTGATGAAGCAAAGCCAAAGGGATGTAAAAAGAAGAAACACCTTGGTTGCCCTTATCTTCATAAGGGAGATTGTGGATTTAATCTAGAAGATGCAAAGAAGCACTTAGAAATGCTTAGAAACTATAAGAATAATCTTAGAGAAAGTGGAAAACTTAGTGATGAAAATGATGATTATGGTTCTGATAACAGTGTTAAGGAATCTGAATACGATAATTTAACAGAGAAATTCACAATTCAAGAAGAAAAGACTGAAACTCCACTTACAAATGAACCAGAAAAAAAAAATGAACTAATTACATCTGTAAATTCAAATGAGGTATTAAAATCTCTATCTCATGTTCATTGTGATAATAAATCACAAGTAATTAAAACCTTGAAATTTGAAGCAATTTTAAATCAAGTCATGTCAGATTATAGACCAATTAATGTACAATATGTATATGATGGATCCCAGGGTAAAATTATTGAGAAAAAAGATAGTTTAGAAAATAATGAAAAGACTTTTCCTAAAACATTAAATCTATCAGAACTATCATGTCCTCTTGAATTTGATCAAGAATCGCATATTTCTGACATGTCTGAGTTATCTGAAGTATCATGTGATGAAGATAATGATATGATAGAAACTCACATAAATTTTAAACTAGATGAAACTTGTAAAGAATTTTTGGATAAGTATAGTATACAGATTAATGCACTGACAGTACAGTCTCCCTTATCGCTTCCATCTCCATTGACTATACCTATTTCATTACCAGTTTAATTTAGTAAAGAATATTAACACAGAATAGATTTTATTTATAATTATTTTATTTAACTACATAGAAGTAACATATTAAATTTAACTTTAATACCTTTAGAAAAATTGAAAAATAACATATATTAGTTTATATTTAAATAATTAAATCATATAATATAAAAATGTTTTTACATTTAATCTATAGTCTAGAATACACTAAACCAATTGGTTATTGTGAGAAAATTGTAGAATTTAAGGAGACACTTGATTGGGAGGCTATAAAGAATCATGAAAGTACTTTGAAGAATGACTTAGTATATCAGCATTACAGACAAGTAAGACAGATGCATTGTCCTGAGATTTCTCATCCTTCTGTAAGCATTTATTTCACCGAACTTGATTATAAGGGAGTCAATATGAAAATTTTGTATTTTGAATTTAAAAATTTAGAGCTTATTACTCCTGAATATATTAATGGGATTCCGACAATTCCAGGAGTAATCCATAGACAAATTAAGACTATGAATTATATTTATACCGAGGATCTTCCTCAATTTGAATATAAAATTAATACAATGTTGATGAATGAACTAACTAAGCAAAGATTTTATAAGACAGATCCCTTATCAATGTCTGAATTTATTAAAACAAAAATTTACAGTCATCAATATGATAATATTCATTGGATGTTAATGAAGGAAAGTAATCCTATTGATACAATTATTCAATCAAAGATTTACAAGTTTGATGACGGAAGGATATATAGATATGAACAAAGCGACTTTCATACTGAGGAAACACTTCCAAGACTAGGAATCAAGGGTGGAGTAATTATTGATGAAGTAGGTTCAGGAAAGTCTCTTCAATTTATTTGTTTGGCAATGTCTAATCCTCAAATGAAAAATATTATTTTGGTTCCTGATCATCTTAGAAATCAATGGGAATGTGAATTTAAGAAGCATTTGAATATTCCTATGCCTTCTAATATTATGATTCTGTCTTTTACTCAGTATAAAACTAATATGGAAGAATGTGATAGACTTTTGGTTGATGAGTTACATGAACTTTATTCAATTCCAACTAATCATGATGTTTTTAGAAAGGCAATTAATGACAAAGCTAAATTCAAGTGGGGTCTAACAGCAACTCCATTTCCAAATATCAACAACAGTATTTCCAATATTCTAAGATTTTTGACATCAACTTATTTCTCTGAGGAACAACTTCAAAAGTATATGTATAATTTTCCGACTATCATGAAAATTTTTAAGAAGAATACTCATGATATGATTAGATTTGAGATTAATTTGCCTGAATTGGAAATTCACAATGAGTTTATCGATTTTAGAGTAAACGAACGTGCTGTATATGATGCAGAGCGTGAAGCAGGACCAAATGCAGACATTAATACACTGAGAAAAATTTGTTGTGATGTTCTGTTATCTATTACGAATCAAGAAGTATCAGTTAGTTATAAGAGCTTAGGAGCTCTAGTTAAAGATAATTATCAAGTAAAATATATTAATGAACTATCTAAACTAGATGAGTTTGCAAAAATGATTGATAATGTCAAAAAGACCTATGAAGAAATTAAAAATCAAAATTTACTTGCAAATATTAGACATCTTGAAAATGAGTATAATAAACAAAGTGAAATAGTTGAAAGTAAGAAAAAATCTCTTGAATTTATTAATGAACATTTTGCTGGTGTTCCAACATGTCCTTATTGTATGGGTGATATTGATAAGGAAAATAATTGTAGTATTATTAAGATATGTAATCATTATTTTTGTGTCGATTGTCTTGAAGCTAATATGGCTCATAACCAATCGAGAGGTATTAGCCATACTTGTCCTAACTGTCGTGGACCTTTTACTAAGAGCGATGTAATTTCAGTGGTTACTGAAGATGTTCGTCCTCCAAGATATCCAAGCAAAATTATGCGTCTTCTTCAAATTATTGATAAAGTTGATGGTAAGATAATTATTTACACACAGTTTGATGCTCTCATTCAAAAGCTTAAGGTTATTCTTGATACAGAGAACATTTCCTCCATAATTTTTAATTCTCATACAGACATTGACATTATGAGAAATACAAATTGCAAGGTTCTGATTTTGAGTTCTGGCAAGAATGCGTCTGGTCTTGATCTTACATTTATAAATAAGATTGTTATTTTTGAACCTTTTATTGGTTCACACGCTCATCTTCGTGATATTGAAAAACAAATTATTGGACGTATTTATAGAAACGGACAATCCAGGAAATGTGATGTTTTTAGACTTATTATAAAAGATACTATTGAGGAACAAATTTATACTGAGTCTATGTAAAAAAAATTGATTTTTCTATTTATATAAATATATGTATTACAAATAAAGTATATACATATTAGAAAATCTAAAATGGAACAATCTGTTCATCCTACAATAATTACTATCCATGAACTAGAAAATAAATATAAATCCAATTATAAGGAAGATATTTTAAAGATTTTATGTGATAGATCAATACCTAAATTACTTAGTATTATTAAAAAAAATTTAAAAAAAATTATTAATTCGCCATATAATAATGTTTGTTCAATTATGAATTTTTGCTCCTATTGTGAATTACATGCATTTGATTATGAAATGTATGAAGATAATAAAAAAAATGAATATGTTGATGTTCTTGCTAAATATAAGGATGAAAATATGTCTGATTATATTTACATCCGATGGGAAGATAAATTTGTAGCAATAAATGATTGTGTTGAACAATCTGAATTGAAAGAATTAACCAACACTGAAAAACAACTTCTAATTAAAAATATTATGGTAGAATATGTTAAGAAATTTATGTCAGGAAGAGTTTTTAATAATTTAAATGAACTCTATCAATTTTTAAAGTATAACTGTTACAATAGAAATAACAGAATTATAAAAAGAAAATTAAATATTATTCCAAAGAAAATATCTGACTTAATAATTAATCAACAAAATTCAAATATCGATGACATTATCGAAATCCTTGATATACCATTATCATATAATGATATTTTAGAACTTGATTCATATCTTGATAAACTATTTTCTAAAAAAAATAGAAAGAAAGTTTTAATTGATAAATTTAGAACAAAACTTAATTTACACGAATACACTTGGCAAGAACTTGGAAGTGTTGAAGTATTAATTAAAACATGGATTACTAAATTATATTTCAACTAACATCCTCCCCATAATTTTTTTAAATATAAATTAATTAATATATATAATGTTATCAGATTTTGCTAAATTAGCTTTAGGAGAAAAAAAAACTAAAAAAACTAAAAAAAGTAAATCATGTAAAAAATGTACTTCAGATTCTGAAAAATCATGTGAAATTACAACTGTTGGAACATATTGTGATGCAAATGAATTTGTCTTAAGTAATTCTAATTTACCTTATGAAAAATGCCAAAATTTTCCAAAGATTATAAAAAATTTTATAAAATGTGTTGGACTTTGCAACTTAATTAGAATAGCTGAAACTGTTCCTAATGGAACTAGTGGAGGTAGAGCTGCTGCTATAAATGAACAATATTCTATTATACAAAACTTTACTTATAAAGGATTTGTTTATGCAATTAGATTCACTTTAACAAAGACTGATGGTACTGTTATCTATGATTCTGAAGCTGGAACAACTGATGCAACTGCAAGTTCTCTTCCTTTACATACTACAAGAATGGAAATTCAAAGAGCAACTGAAAGAGAATGGGGTGCTATGAAGAGATCATCAAGTACAACAGGAGAAACTTATGTTTATACAAGTATCTGGATTCCTAATATTTTATTATTAAATGAAATTACTGATTTAACGCTTAATACTGAAGTATTAAACTTTAGATTTGCTTATCAAGTAGATGAAACTGGACGCCCTTTACCTAGTTCTTAAACTTAAATTTTAATTATTTTTTAATTTCAAATACTTATTTTTGTATTTGATATATTTTTTTATCATTTTATCTGGATTTGAAATGTCAAGACGACCTGGTGGATGTTCTGGCGGTGAATATATTGAATATAATTTTAATGATTCTTTATCGGATATATTAATTATATGATGTGATACTCCTGCAGGAACAATTAGACCTATTCCATCTTTTAATTCATATTCTTTATCACCAACAATTGCTTTACCAATACCATCTTCAATTCTAAAAAATTGATCATGATCATCATGAGTTTCCATATGAATATCATCTAAAGGTTTTATACTCATATAAACAAATTGCATTTTTCCAGTATAAACAACTTTTCTATAAGAATTATTTTCTAATGTGTTTTTCTCAATATCTTCGTAAAAAATATTACTCATATTATATATATATTCAAGATATAAAAATATTAATTTTAATAAAAAATCATCCAATTAAAAATAATTTTATAACAATAAATTATTATGAGCACATACAATTTTACAACTATTGCAAGACTTATTGAACAAATTTATCAAGGAACTGCTATTCTAACATTAACTCCTAATACTAATGGTTCTTACTATTATGAATTAAAAACATTTTTTTCTGGAGTACATTGTCCAAATGTATTTGATATTAAGGGTGTTGGATTTTTAAGTGGAAAATACTTTTCTTCTTCTTATAAAGGTTATCTTTTAAATTTTGACATGACAACTGGTATATTAAATGCAACTGATTTACAACAAACATTACAAATTCAAGGTACAACTACTCCTCAACCAGAACCAGAACCAACACCTAATTCATCAATGACTGATACAAATTATAACACATATAATAATTTTACTGGTTCAGGTTGCAAATGTGGAAAACAAGGTGGTTCAGGCACTTGTGGTGTAACTAATATAATAAATCTAAATAATAGAAATGATTAAAAATTGAATTTTTATATAATATAAACTAATAATATTAAAAATAAATGTCAAGACAATCAGTTAGACAAAGAAAACCAGTAAACAGGTTTCAGGATTATGAAGATTTACCATATTATAGAAATTCAAATGGAAAGAGAACTTATTATGAAGTAAATTCTGATTCTGATTCTTCCACTTATGAAAAACACTGTAATTCAAATGAATCCCCTAAGAAAAAACAAATACCAATACAAACTTTAAGAATTTTTTTTCCAAGTGTCAAATCTTTTTTTGAAATGTTAAAGGAAGATTTAATAAATTTTAATTTAAAAATTCAATTATGGCAAAATAAGTATGTTGTAATTTGGTTACAAGGCTTTAAAATATATATTGAACCAAAAAATCCCTTAAATCTTTATTATTTATCACTTTTAGACTCTACAAATAAGTATATAGAATTAAGAGGTATTGGATTTCCTGATTCGATTAAAACATATGGTGATTATGATAAGTTAGTTAATGAAATTGAAAGAATTATAAATCTGGATTATAATATTAAATGTTATGAACAAGAATCAAAACTAGAAAAAATTCTATCAGAACTTAAAATAAGTAAATTAACGTTAGATAAAACTAGAGAACTTTATGCAACTATTGAGACATCAATTGGAGATGCAAATCTTGTATTATCATATCCAACTAATATAGTAGGAAATCGTGGTATAAAATATACAGATCCTGAAAATCCTCATGTAATCTTAGCGGATCTGGAAAATGTAGAAACATTTACAGATAATAAAATAAAATTATCAAGGTACGAATATTTCGACTCAACTTCAAAACTAGTAGATTATATTTATGAAATTGCAAAAATATAATTTTTTTCTATAGATTTATAAAGTATGAATTTTAATTTAGATTTATATGCTAAGGATTCAACAACCATAAATACTGACAACAATATATTATTTTATTTAAATTTAGATTATGATTTTAATTACTTAGATTTATATAGATTTAGTAATTTAAAAACTATTTCTTGTAGAGCAAATAAAATTAAAGAAATATATAATATACCAGAAAAACTAAAAATCCTTAAATGTTCTGAAAATTTAATAGAAGAAATAAATGGATTACCTAATAATTTAGAATACCTAGAATGTTATTCAAATAATATATATAATTTGGATAATTTACCTTCAAATCTTAAAAAATTAGTATGTTCTAATAACCAACTTACTTCATTAGATAATCTTCCCGATAATCTTCAAGTATTAATATGTCAAGAAAATAATCTAAAAAATTTAGATAATCTACCAAATACTTTAAAAATATTAAATTGTTCAAGAAATAATATATCATTTTTAGATTGTTTACCTTGTAATCTAGAAGAACTATATTGTGAATATTGTTTAATTTCTAGTTTTAGTAATTTACCACAAAATTTATATGTATTTAATTGTCAAAATAATTTTGTTCAAAACACTTTAATCCTCCCAAAAACTCTTATTGAACTTAATTGTTCAAATAATCAAATTACTCATTTAAATTTAGATTCAATTTCTGTACTTAAAAAAATTAATTGTTGTGGAAATCCAATTAAAGAATTGGAAGTGTATTCAATGGTATACGAATTAGTATGTAATATTGATACTAAAGTAAATAAAGATAATATTGAAAATATTAATTTTGTAGAAATTCTTGAATAAAAATTATAATTTTTATTTTACATCAAGGACACAACATGTTGTGTATTACAAACGTTATTAAATCCTCCACATTTACTACCAGTATTTCTTAAATTTGTTTTGCTATTTAATTTATTTTGATTTGGAAAATACTTACTTTGTTGATATATAGAATTAGAGCTTACAGCTAATTTTTCAGATACTTCAGATTGTATGTCAAATTGTTCAGAACACTGATTGCCAAAGTAATTTGGTGGACATTTAATACAATTGGAAAAACTAGTTGAACCAAATTTAGGATTATATGTACCTAATGGGCATTTTCCTGAACAATAAGGACTAGTTAATCCTTCAGATGCTCCATAAGTATCAGGTGGACATAATAAACAATCATCTTGACTTGAAGCACCTTTAAAATCTCCATAACGACCTTTTGGACATGGTGCTGAACACATCGATGTGGTTAAACCAATTGTAGATCCATATCTTCCTTTTGGACATGGTAAACATCCATCAATTCTGTGATTTAATTTTTTATTTTTAATTATTCGATAATGTCCTATTGGACAAGGAACCCAAGGGACCTCTCCATTAGAAGTACGAACAGATACACCAGTAAACCAATCAGTTGTTTGAACTAGTTTTCTTGATACACGATTTATATCCGATGAACCAAAAGAATTAATTTTTGAACAATTACCAATAATATCTGATCCGAACCAATTAATTTGTGCATTGATTAAATTTATAAATCCAAGTGATATGAATAGTAAGTAATAATTCATAATTCTTATTAAAAAATATATTGTTGATTTTTTATATAATATTGTAAATTATATTTGAAAAATCAATATTTATTTTATATTACTGTTTTTGAATTCAAATGATTCATCAATTTTATTTGAAAAATCATCGACTGATAAATTTTCTTTACACATCCATAACATACTTCCAATATCTTGATCTGTTAAATCATTATCATAATCATCTTTTACACAATCATTTATAATCCTATTAACTGACAAATTTGGTCTGTCTTCTTGAAAATAAACAGTGTTAATGTGAAGAAATATTTTTTCAAATTGATTATATTCAAGTTCAAAATATAATTTAATAGGATGATTTACAAATGGTTGAAAAAAATAAATCCACATAAATTTATTTGGAGCTAAATTATTCATAAATTGTTGATGATCTGTATAGTGTAGCATATCACAAGATAGTTTTTCTTCTAATTCATAAGTAAGTATGTCACCAGTGATAATTCTACATATTGATAAATAAGAATCTGATCTAAACAATTTAATAGGTTGACCATCAGAACTTGTAAACTTACAAACAAAACCTGAAATATTTTCTTTTTGTTCATTTAATATAACACTAAAATTTTTTTCTTCTTTTTGTATTTCAAAAATATATTTTTTGTATAATTTATTATTTGAAGTGTTTGAAAAAAAATCCATAATCAATATTATTGTTATATATAAATTTATTCACGAATAATTTTTTGATTTGTTGGTTGATCAATGGTTATATCTTGATTATAATTATTTGAATTTACCAAGTAATCTTCATCAAATTCGTTTTCTTCAGTAAATAAACATAGTATATAATTTTGAAATAAATTGTAAAACATTATTTATTATATTATGATAAAAAAATTTATATCAAAGAATGTACTACCTCAGTAGATAGACCGCATTTATTAATTCCTTTAATTATTCTGTAGTAACCAGATTCACCCCACCAATATCCCCATGAATTTTTTATTTTCCAATATTTTACTCCAGATTCAACACCAAATCCAGTCAAAAGTACAGCATGATTAAGACTTGTGGTACATCCATCATAATCATCAATTCCTGATGAATAATATTCCATACCAGAAGCATCAAGGGCCAAAGATAATGGTCCCGACCTAATTAGCGCAAGAGCTAATTTTTCTTCATCTTCAGCACTTGAAGCTATTTTTTGCCAGCTTTTAATATGTGCTACATAATTTGATTTTTGTACAACATCAGTATCACATGTAGGTGTATCTACTGAATACACATATTGATTTACTTTTTTATATGGATAATCGTTTGCAGATACAAGCCCGCCTGCTTTTTCAATATATTGCATCGCTAGTAATGGTAATCCTCCATTACATCCAGAATTTAAATTTGAATCACATGCAACTAATTGTTGTTCTGATAGTTCTGTTAAATTATGTCCTGCTAGATACCATGATCCTTCAATATCTTGAACAGTACTAAAAGCCCAACATGATCCGCACATAGCTTGATTTTTGACAGGAGTTACAGCTCCATAATCTTCCCAATCAAATGATTCAGGTAAATTATCCATTGTGATCTCTGCTAGTTCTGGAAAACGTTTACATGCGGAACATTGAGAATCATCCCAATCTACAACTTCACCAGGGAGCATACCTGATTTAGAATTATCATATCCTAATTTGTATTTTGAAAATTCTTCTGTGGTCATATCAGAAAATTCGTTAATATCATAAAGTGCGTGTGCAGATTTTAAATTTAGATCATCAATTATTGCTAAATTATTTTTGAATATGTTAAATCTATAATCTTCTTCATCTATATTCTTGTATAACTTACCATATTTTATCATAAAATTTTCAAATAGATTAGTTTTATCAGAATGTGTCATATACACGTATTTAACTTTAGGATTATCTATAATTGGTAAAGATTTTACTTTTGCCAATAAGGTATTTCTTAATACAGGGTTTGAATTAAAATTTGATGAACTAGTATGAGCAATTGTAGCTAGCATAAACAATATAAATCCAAGTCCAAATGTTATTACCATTCTAACACCAAAACCTGTTGAAGTTATACCTCTAGAACCTGAATCTGGTAATCTGCTATATGGGGTATTATTTTGATTCATTTATTTTTTATTATTAGTATATTATAAATTATTATTATATTTGAATATTTAATAAAATAAAAAATCAATATTTTAGTATTTTATATTTATGACAAATTTATTTCAACAAATTTTTAGATTCTAATTTAATATAAAATTTACACATATATTAAATAATATTAAAGATGCCAGAAGGTGGAGATACATTTATTAAGGGTATTGAACATATTCATTATGAAAAAAATTGTTCTAAATTAATTGAAAACATAAATTGGATGTTAAATAAAAAATATGAAAGTAGTGTAAATATTTTAAATGAAAAATTTAAAATTGATGAAACATATGGAGTTCCTTTTACAAATTTTGATTTGTGTAAAATGTATTCAAAATTTAATAATAATTTACCAAAAGGTTATAATATTGAAGTAAATAACTTTGTAACAAAAAATTATAATATTAAAATTGATTTTACAAAATTAAATTTTTGTATTGAATGAAACATTTTTTTATATGAAAAATATTTTTTTATATAAAAATTTTAATGGAAAATAAAATTAAAAAATACAGAATAATAGAATCAGAATTTGAAGAGTATTTACATTTTGAAAATAATTTTAATAGCAATTTAGAATTAGAAGATTTAGAAATGATAAGTAAATTTAGAAAAGTGTGTTTTGGTTATACATTTAATAAACCAATTATAAATCTTCCATCTAATGTAAAAGAATTACATTTATCAGAATGTTATAATCATTCAGTAGATAATTTATGTGAGCCTGTATTTAATATATGTTGTATATTAAATTTTTTGTTTACATGTAATCTAAAATATTATAATTTGAAAATACTAGTAATATCCGGAAAATTTAATCAGTCAATAGACAAACTACCAGATTCTATTGAACATTTAGTTTTAGTTGGAAATTTTAATCAACCTATTAACAAATTACCAAATAATTTAAGATATCTAAAAATAGTTGGTCTATTTAATCAATCAATAAAGTCTTTTCCAAAATATTTAGATGATATTATAATAACAAATAAAGATTATGAACACAGCTTAAACCATTTACCAGTAGGAATATCAAATATAACAGTTAGTAGTTATTATAAATATTCCAAAGAATTAGTATCAAATTTTCCTCATTCTAAAATGAATTTTCAATTGTAAAATGAATTCAATTTAAAAAATCGAAATATAGAAATATAAATATATAAGATTAACCTTAATGGGTAAGAAAAATAAGAACAATAAAAAAAGTAATCAAGAAAAATCAGAAAATCTAGATAAGAATTTTAATATTGAAGAAAAAAAATCAGTTATTAAATTTGATGATGATATTCAAATAAAAAACATACAAGATACAAAAATAAAGCAAGTTCAGAAAGTTAAAAAATCAAAAACACTTTGTTTGAATATGATAGTTAAAAATGAATCACATATTATTACAGAAACACTAGATTGTGTGTGTAAATATATTGATTACTGGGTTATTTGCGATACAGGTTCAACCGATGGAACTCAAGAATTAATTAAAAACTTTTTCAAAGAAAGAGGAATACCAGGGGAATTACATCAAGATGAGTGGAAAAATTTTGGTCATAATAGAAGTTTAGCTTTTAAAAGAGCTTATAATAAAACTGATTATGTTTGGGTAATTGATGCTGATGATTTAGTTGTTGGAGAAATAATATTTCCAACTCAATGGGATAAAGATTTTTATTTTTTAAAATTTGGTATTGGTTTTACATATGAAAGACAACAAATATTTAACAACAGACTTAAATGGATATACAAAGGTGTATTACATGAATTTCCTCAATGTTTAAATAAAACAAATTTAACAGCGGGAACTTTAACAGAAAAATTCTATATAGATTCAAGAAGATTGGGTGACAGAAGTAAAGATCCTAAAAAATATTTAAAAGATGCTGAAGCATTGGTAAAAGGTATTGACGATGAGCCAGAATTAGCAGTAAGATATACATTTTATGCAGCACAAAGTTACAAGGATTACGGTGATTTTGAAAATTCAATAAAATATTACAAAAAAAGAATCGAATATGGAGGTTGGAATGAAGAATTATATATTAGTTGGATGGAAATTGGTAATGGATTAATAAAATTGAATAAAGACAAAAAAGATATAGCAGAAGCATATTTAAATGGATTTAAGGTATTACCTCAGCGTTCAGAAACATTATATCTATTAGGAGATTATTATTTTAATAAAAATGAATTAGACAATGCACATAAATTATGTAAATTAGGTTTAAGAATAAAGTTACCAACAGAACATAAATTATTTTTACAGGCTGATATTTATGAATGGAGACTTAAAGAACTATATTTTAGAGTTTTAATAGGAATTCAAGCAATAAAATTAGAAATTAAAAATTTATCTGAAGAAGAATTAAAAAGTGAAATAGATTTAATGTATAAATTTTTAACAAATGATCCAATTGTACCAGACTATGCTAAACATAGAGTTAAACAATTTATGAACTCAATTACTTTAACAGAAATCAAAAATATTCCAGATGGGTATGTATTTTTTCCAAATCAAGATTCATTTGGTAATGATATTGGACATTTTGGAGATAAAACTATTGAAGAATTATCAGAAATTGCAGAATTGTATGATAATTGCCAAGGTTTCAATTCATATGGTTACTTAAAATATGAAATATCAACAAAAGAAAAATTTATAAATTTAAATCCAATGTTTTATAAAAATGATGGTATATTTGTTAAAAAATCAATTGTTGATAAGTGGGAGAATGAATCAAAAGATAAAAAAGTATTACTTGAGAAATATACAGTTTATAACGAGGAATTAGTAAATAAAATATCACAGAAAGTCAAAAAAAATAATTTAGAAAACAAAATAGCACTTACTATAACAACATGTAAAAGATTTGATTTATTTGAAAAAACGATAAATTCATTTATAAATTGTTGTAAAGATATAGAGTTAATTAATAAATTTATTTGTATAGATGATAATTCTTCAGATGAAGATAGGACTCGTATGCAAAAATTATATCCATTTTTTACATTTGTGATGAAAACTCCTGAACAAAAGGGTCATTTAGAAAGCATGAATATGATATTAGATCTAGTAAATTCTGAATATTTAATTCATCTTGAAGATGATTGGTTATTTTATGAAGAATATGATTATTTAACAAAGTCTTTAGAAATACTTGGTCAAGAAAAAATAATATCAGATTTATCTGACATACCAGATAATCAAAAGATTAGTGAAAAAGAAATTGCTCAAGTTTTATTTAATAAAAATTATACTGAGGTAGAAGAAACTACTGTAAAAGGTGGGTATATGTGTAAAACTTCTAGTGGTTTAAAATATTTATTACATGAACATTACGACCCAAATTCTGATAAAGATAATTATACCAAGGCAGTATCCAAATATCCTGGAATTGGAACATGTATTTATTGGCCCCATTATTCTTTTAGACCATCAATGATTAAAACAAAAATTTTTAAAGAAATTGGAAAATACTCTAAAGCTAGTGGATTCTTTGAAATGGATTATGCAAAAAGATATGTTTCTAAAAATTATGTATCTACATTTTTTGATAAAGTAACATGTAGACATATTGGTAAATTAACAAGTGAGAGAAATGATGACAAAACAAAGAATGCTTATGCACTTAATGAAATAGACCAATTTGGTAGTTCTAATAATAATAAAATAATTGAAACTATTCCAGAACCAAATTATGATATATACTGTATTAATTTAGAAAAAAGATCAGATAGAAAACAATTAATAGTAAAAGAATTTAACAAAACTAAAATATCAAATTTAAAATTTTATAAAGCATGTTATGGTAAAAATCTAAAGTCTAATAAATATTTAGCTAATTTATTTGCAGGAAATGATTTTGGAAGTAGAAGCTCAGTTATTGGATGTGCATTATCTCATTTAGATTTATGGGTTAAACTTTTAGAAGCAGATAAAGATTATTATTTAGTATTAGAAGATGATATTACTCTTACAGAAAATTTTGATGATAAATTTAAGCTAATTACAGATTTTATTGATACAAGAAAAGATTCTTTTGATTTTATGTTTTTAGGATATCATATGTATAAAACTGATAAAGAAAAATATTTTGATAAATATTTTGAATCCAGCAAAACAATAACAATTGAAAATCTTAATACTGATATTTATATAGGGGGATTTTATTCATATGTAATTACAAAATCGGGTGCAAGAAATATATTAAAATATATAGTTAATAATGGAATTAAACATGGTATTGATTATTTATTGAAAGTAAATAAATTTACAAGTTATGAAATAGCTCCACATATAATTTTATCTGATTGGGTTACAAGCATCAGTTCTGAAGTAGATTCAGATATTCAAAAAGATTATCAAACACTAGATTTTAATGGCTTTAAAACAGAAATTAGATGTAATATTAATTCAGATATTTTAAATGATAACTATCTTAAAAAATATTTTAAAGATATACTTGATAGCGTAATTGACAATAATGAAAATAACAATACCACAGATATTTCAATAATAAATAAAAAAAAAGATTATCCATTAATAATAGGTTTTCAAACAAATCAATTATCTGAAAGAGGAACAGAAATTGCATTATATGATTACGCTAATCATAATGAAAAAATATTAGGTAATAAAAGTATTATATTTTATGAAAGAAATAATCCAAATAATTGTAAAGAAGTTATTGAAAAATTTAAAAAAAGATTTAATTGTTATGGATATATTAATTTCTCAGAAATAGATAAAATTGTATTAGAAGAAAATATTAACTTGGTTTATTGTATTAAATATGGAACAAATGATGGAAAAGAGCTATCAAATTGTCCTATAGTTAATCATGCAGTATTTGTTCCAGAACCACATGGATATGCTTATGCTGTATTAATTGATTGGACTAATAAAAAATTTGGCACAAATTGTCAAGTAGTTCCACATATAATAGATATGCCAGAATGTAAAGAAAATCTTAGGGAAAAATTAAATATTCCAGCAGATGCTATAGTTCTGGGAAGACATGGTGGATTTAATCAATTTGATATTCCATTTGTACATGAAGCAATAATTGAATATTTAAAATCAAATTCAAATATATACTTTGTTTTTGTTAATACTAAACAATTTTATTTACATCCAAATATCATTTATTTAGATAAAATTATAGATATTGAAGAAAAAGCAAAATTTATTTGCACATGTGATGCAATGATACATGCAAGATCAGATGGAGAAACATTTGGATTAGCAATAGGTGAATTTTCAGTTTATTCTAAACCTATAATTACAACCTATTCACTAGTTGATAATAGTCATATTGAAATATTAAAAGACAAAGCTATTATTTATAAAAGCAAAGAAGAATTATTAGAAATATTTTTAAATGCAAAATCAATATTTACTTCAAAAGATTTTACAACAGAATATTCAAAATACACTCCAGAATATGTTATGAAGATATTTTATGATGTATTTTTAAAAGAATATGATGAATTATTT
>JACCDO011300811.1_pt1 | contig 61518 bp, 47 predicted proteins | sample 7446101 | NCBI WGS metagenome assembly JACCDO01 (sample SAMN15323440, study PRJNA562643) | freshwater metagenome | isolation source: river surface water | place: USA:Blue River Watershed | collected 2017-08-16 | reverse complement strand
TTCCTGCTTCACAGCCCGAACACCTTCAGCACCCCGCTCCACACGCTCGACCAGAACTTCCCCGCCTTGGCCGCGCTGCCTTCGGTCGCGGTCTCCTGCACCAGAAACACTCCCCTCCCCGCGAAGAGATCGTCGAACAGCGGATTCATCCCGCGGTAGTAGCTCCAGAAGGTCTCCGCCCGCACCGGGCGATACTCCAGGTTCGGCGTGAACCCGATCGTCGCGTCCTGATTCGTCCGCCGCGCCGGCCGCTCCGCGCCCTCCCGCTCCGCCAACCGCTCCGCCCGCACGCCGCGACTGCCCGCCACCACCAGCCGGCACGGGCCCATCAATTCAAAGAAACGGAACTGCCCCGTAATCCACGCCTGCCACCGGAAGATCCGCCAGTGCCGCCGGATCTCCAGCCGCGATCCTGCCCGCTGCTGCACGCCTGCGAGAAAACTCGGCCGCAACACGAGCGACGCTCCGGCCGGCAGCTCGACGATCGCCAGTTCGACATGCGGATCGTCGCCGTTTGACAACGTCACCCGCAGCTCCCCCGCCTGCTCCGCCTTCGGCCGCAGCTCCACCATCTCCACCAGCCCGCACGCGACGCTCGTAAACGGTATCCGCCAATCCAGCACGAACCGCGTGCTCTTCCCCAGCCCCTCATCCGAGGCCTGCAGGAACTTTTCGCGGATCCGCAGCACCTCGCCGGCGCGCAGCACCGCCTCGACCGACACATGGCTCTGCCCGACCTCCGGCAGCGCCGCCGGCTCCGGCCCGAGCCGGATCGGCTCGCCGCGCACCAGCAGCCGCGCCACGCCGAAATAGAGCGTCACCGCCCACAGCGTCGGCCCGCAGAAGTAGCCGCCCAGCGCCGCCGCGATCCACCACTTCGTGCTGTCCCACGCCGCGAGCACAAACTTCCGCACCTCGGACTGCGCCTCCTCGATCATCGCCACCTGCTCGTTCGCCCGCTGCAGCGCCACGTCGATGCCCTCCTTCTCCCAACCCGCACGCGTCACCGCCGCCTGCAGATCGTCCAGCTTCGCCACCGCGGTGCCGCGCAGCGCCTCCATCCGCTTCATCTGTTCCGCGTTCGCCGCCTGCTGTTCGCGGTTGCCGAAGAGTTTGTCCCACCAGCTCTCGAGCTGCCGCAGCGTGGCCACCACCTCGCCCGCTTTCCGCACGCGCTCCTTCTCGCGCTCCAGCGCCTCGCGCGCCGCGCCGATCTTCGCATCCACCGCCGCCTGCGCCGCCCGCAACGCATCCCGCTCCCGCACCGCGCGCTCCAGCTTCGCGAGCCGCTGCGTTTCCAGCAGCCCTTCCTCCTGCAGGAACAGCCAGCCGCCGTAGCCCGCCAGCGCGAGCACCACGATCGCCAGCGCGACCGCGGCTTTCTGCAGCAGCCAGCGGGCAAACGTGAGGAGCATTCCGGACATCGCGCGGATTACCGCCGCCCCCACGCGCGCCCGCAACCCAGGAACCCACGCATCACGCCCCCGCACCCCGCCGCCCGCCGGCGCTTATGGTTGCACACCGCGCCCGTGCGTAACTTGCCACCCCGCCGCCGCCTCGCCACGCTCCGCCCATGTCAAAAGCCATCGTCTCTTCCCTCTACGACTCCGACGTCTTCAGGATGGCCTGTCGCCAGTTCGACAAGGCCGCCGATGCGATCAACCTCCCCGACGCACTCCGCGACCGCACCAAGTATCCCCGCCGCTGCCTCGCCGTCGCCCTGCCGATCAAGCGCGAGGACGGCAGCGTCACCGTCTTCGAGGGCTACCGCGTGCAGCACAACCTCTCCACCGGCCCGTCCAAGGGCGGCATCCGCTTCCACCAGCACGTCACGATCGGCGAGGTCGCCGCACTCGCGATGTGGATGAGCTGGAAATGCTCCCTCGTCGGCCTGCCCTACGGCGGCGCCAAGGGCGGCGTCATCGTCGATCCCAACCAGCTCACCGAAAACGAACTCGAGCACCTCTCCCGCCGCTACATGCAGGAGATGGTGAACTTCGTCGGCCCCCACGTCGACGTCCCCGCACCCGATGTCGGCACCAACGAGAAGATCATGGGCTGGATGATGGACACCTACTCCAACCACGTCGGCCACCTCTCCCCCGCCGTCGTCACCGGGAAACCGATCGCCATCGGCGGCTCGCAGGGCCGCCGCGAGGCCACCGGCGCCGGCGTCGCGTATCTGATCGTCAAATACCTCGCCGACCTGAACATCCCCGTCAGCGAGGCCACCGTCGCGATCCAGGGCTTCGGCAACGTCGGCAGCGAGACCGCGATCGCGATGGCCGGCTACGGCGCCAAAATCGTCGCGATCTCCGACTACACCGGCGGCGTCTACAACGCCCAAGGCATCGATGTCGCCCGCGCGCTCAACTACATCAAATACCAGAAGGTGCTCCGCGACTTCGACGGCGGCGAAGCGATCACCAACGAGCAGCTGCTCGAGCTGAAGTGCACCGTGCTCGTCCCGGCCGCGCTCGAACGCGTCATCACCGAGACCAACGCGCCGCGCCTCCAGTGCCGCCTCCTCGCCGAGGCCGCCAACGGGCCCACCACCAACGCCGCCGACCGCGTCATCGAGGCGCGCGGCGACATCGAGCTCATCCCCGACGTGCTCTGCAATTCCGGCGGTGTCGTCGTCTCCTATTTCGAGTGGCTGCAGAATCTCTCGAACTTCTACTGGGACCGCGACGAGGTGCTCCGGAAGCTCTTCGGCATCCTCGACAAGGCCAAGGACTCGGTCGAATACCAGAAGCGGAAGTTCAAATTCAGCCGCCGCCTCGCCGCCCTCACCCTCGGCATCCAGCGTGTCGCCGACGCCAAGCAAAGCCGCGGCCTCTTCCCCTGATCGCGCCCGCTACCGGGAGAGTGTGCGGGTGACCGCCGCCTTCGGCTTGGGCCCTCAACTCTCAACCAGGCACTCTCAAACGTCCCGCCCCTCAATGCTCGTGCGCGTGTCCGTGCTCCAGCACGATCACGAGCACGCCGAGCACGAGGAACAACGCACCGAGCAATCCCGCCTCGTAGCGTTCGAACGCCTTCACCCGGAACCGTTCGAAGCCGAGCAGCGCGAACCACGTGAAGAGCGCCATGCCCGCCAGCGTCGCCACCGCGAGGATCGCGCTCAGCACCCAGAAACCTTTCCAGCCGAACTGCACGCCCGAGAGATAAACCGGCAGGAAGCCTTCGCAGGGCGAGAGCGTCAGCATCACGAACAAGCCGCTGATCGCCGCCCAGTCCCCCGCACTGCGCGAAACCAGCGGACTGCCTTCCATCTCCTCGTCCCAGTGGCTGTGCCCGTGCTCCTGCCCGCACTGCGCACCGGCGAGATGCGCGCTCCCCGGCGGATGGTGGTGCACGATGCCGCGCCCCGTGATCTGCCGCCAGAAATAGGTCGCGGAAAACGCGATCAGCAGCCCGCCCGCGATCCACGGAAATATCTCGCCGAAACGCTCGTCCAACTGGAATCCGAGAAACGCGATCACCATCCCGAGCAGACTCGTCAGCAGCACGTGCCCCATCCCCGCCAGCGACGTCACCGCGAGCGTCTTGCCGCGGCTCCACTTCCGCGCCCGCGCCACCAGCACGAACGGCAACCAGTGCGTCGGGATCGCCGCATGGAAGAACGCCACGGTGAACCCGGTGGCGGCGACGGTCGTGAGCATGGTGTCCTTCATGAGGGGGAGGCGGAGCCAGCACGCGACGCTGCGCGCTGTCGACGTGAAACCTAGCAAAGTCGTCAAGCCCCCGCCCGCCGCGCACCTGAAACCGCTGACGTTCTTCCGTGCCGGGTCGGTTCGACCGCGGGAGGAGCTTCCTGCCCCGACCAGCACGGGCCGAACCCGTTCCCGCCGATCCGTCCGGCCGAGCCCCAAGCCCCGCCCGCAACCGCAGCCCACGCTCCCCCCACGCGTCCTTCCGCGCGCTCGACTCGCCCGCACGCGCCCGTTTCGCTCCCCGACTTTCCGCATGCCCGACACCTCCGTCGATTTCGCCGCCGTCCGCTCCTACCTGCTCGCGCTGCAGGACCGCATCTGCGCCGGCTTGGCGGCCGCGGATGGCACGGCACCGTTCCGCACCGACGAGTGGACGCGCGCCGAAGGCGGCGGCGGCCGCACCCGCATCCTCGCCGACGGCGCCGTCTTCGAGAAAGCCGGCGTCGCCTTCTCCCACGTCCGCGGCACCAAACTTCCGCCGTCCGCCACCGCACACCGCCCCGAGCTCGCCGGCAAAGCCTGGGAGGCCGTCGGCGTCTCGCTCGTCATCCACCCGCGCAATCCCTACGCGCCGACGAGCCATGCCAATGTCCGCTTCTTCATCGCCGGCGCCGACACGCCCGCTCCCGTCTGGTGGTTCGGCGGCGGCTTCGACCTCACGCCCTACTACGGCTTCGAGGAGGATGCCCGCCACTGGCACCGCACCGCACACGATGCCCTCGCGCCGTTCGGCGCCGAGCACTTCCCGCGCTTCAAGAAGTGGTGCGACGACTACTTTTTCCTGAAACACCGCGGCGAACCGCGCGGCATCGGCGGCCTGTTTTTCGACGACTTCAACGCCCTCGGCTTCGCCGATTCGTTCGCCCTGCTCCGCGCCGTCGGCGACGCCTACCTGCCCGCCTACGTGCCGATCGTCGCGCGCCGCCACGCCACGCCCCACGGCGACCGCGAGCGGCAGTTCCAGCTGTATCGCCGCGGGAGATACGTCGAGTTCAACCTCGTCTGGGACCGCGGCACGCTCTTCGGCCTGCAGAGCGGCGGCCGCACCGAGTCGATCCTGATGTCGCTCCCGCCGCTCGTGCGCTGGGACTACGACTGGCAACCCGAGCCCGGCTCCCCCGAGGCGCGGCTCTACACCGACTTCCTCCGCCCCCGCGACTGGCTGAGGGAATAGCCGCACTTTCGCACGGAACGCACAGTTTCGCGCCTTCCTTTCCCGCTGTTTTTCCCGCCTCTTCGTCCTTTTCCGCATGACCTCCCGCGAACGTTTCCTCGCCGCCTGCGCCTGCCAGCCGCTCGAGCGGCCCCCGCTCTGGGTGATGCGCCAGGCCGGCCGCTACCTGCCCGAATATCGCGCGCTCAAGGCCAAGTCTTCCTTCGTCGAAATGGTGCGCACACCCGACGTCGCCACCGAGGTCACCCTCCAGCCCCTCCGCCGCTTCGCGCTCGATGCCGCCATCCTGTTCTCCGACATCCTCGTGATCCCCGAAGCCCTCGGGCAGGCCTATCACTTCCGCGAACAGGGCGGCATCGGCATGGAATACCGGCTCGAGACCCGCGCCCAGATCGACGCGCTCGCACCCGCCGACGCCGTCCCGGATAAGCTCCGCTACGTCTCCGATACCCTGCAGCTCCTGCGCAAGGAACTCGCCGGCTCACGTGCCCTGCTCGGCTTCGGCGGCTCCCCGTGGACGCTCGCCACCTACATGGTCGAAGGCGGCAGCTCCGAGGATTTCGACCGCATCAAGGTCCTGTTCTACACCGAACGCGCCACCTTCGACGCGCTGCTCGAGAAACTCACCGCCGCGCTGATCGCCTATTTCAAGATGCAGATCGCGGCCGGCGCCGACGCCATCCAGATCTTCGATTCCTGGGGCGGCATCATCGCCGGCCAGGATTACGAGGCCGCCTCGCTGCGCTGGATCCGCCAGATCGTCGCGGCTCTCCCCGCCGATTTCCCGGTGATCCTCTACGCCAAAGGCACCGCGCCCCACCTGACCGATCAGGCCTTCACCGGCGTGCGCGTCCTCAGCGTCGACTGGACCAACGATCTCGCGATCGTGCGCCGCACGCTGCCCGCCAACGTCGCCGTCCAGGGCAACCTCGATCCCGTGCTCATGAGCACCACGCCCGAGATCGTGCGCCGCGAAACCTCCCGCCTCCTCGAGTCCATGCGCGGCGCCCGCGGCCACATCTTCAACCTCGGCCACGGCATCACCCCGCAGGCGAAGATCGAGTGCATGCATGCGCTGGTCGACACCGTGACCGGCTGGAAAAACTGACCACCCGCTCCCGCGCCCCGACCGTTCCGCGCTCCACCCGCGCTTCACTCCGGCCGCTCCGTCTTTCCGCCCCGCGCGGTGTCCATCTCCCACCCGAAGACCATCGCCGTCCTCGGCGCCGGCATCACCGGCCTGACCGCCGCGTTTCGCCTCTCGCAACGCGGCCACCGCGTGCAGGTCTTCGAAGCGTCCGGGCGCGTCGGCGGCGCCATCCGCACCGAGCAGGACGGTCCCTGGCTCGTCGAGTGCGGTCCCAACTCCCTTCTCGCGGGCGATCCCGCCGTCGCGGCACTCATCGCCGAGCTGGGCCTCGCCCCCGAGCGCCTCTCCGCCGCCCCCGCCGCACGCCACCGCTACATCGTGCGCGCCGGCACGCCGCTCCCGGTGCCGCTGTCCCCGCCGGCACTGCTCCGCAGCCCGCTGCTCTCCATGCGCGGGAAGCTCGGCCTCCTCCGCGATCTCTTCCTCCGTCCGCGCGTCCGGCACGCCGATCTCAGCCTCGCCGACTTCATCGCAGCGCACGTCGGCCGCGAGGCCGTCGACTATCTGCTCAATCCGGTCGTCACCGGCATCTACGCCGGCGATCCGTCTCGGCTCTCGACGCGCCACGCGTTTCCCGCGCTCTGGGAACTCGAGCGCAACCACGGTTCGCTCCTGCGCGGCCAGCGCGCCGCCGCGCGCCAGCGGAAATCCGGTCCCGCCGCGGGTATCCTCTCGTTTCGGCGCGGTCTGCAGGCGCTGCCCGACGCCCTCGCCGCCCGACTCCCTGCCGGCTCGCTGTTGCTCCACGCCCGCGCCGAAGCGCTCGTGCCCACCGCCGGACAACGCTGGAACGTCATCTGGTCCGACCACGCCGGCACGCACACGGGGGGCTGCGATGCCGTCGTCGCCGCGTTGCCCGCGCCCGCCCTCGCCGGCCTGCGCTTCGGCACCCTCGGCGAGCGCCCGCTCGCGTCGCTCGACGGCATCCCGCACCCGCCCGTCGCCTCGCTCTTCCTCGGCTACCGCCGTGCCGATGTCGCGCATCCGCTCGACGGCTTCGGCCTGCTCGTGCCGGAAGTCGAACGCCGCGCACTGCTCGGCGTGCTGTTTTCCTCCACGCTTTTCCCGGACCGCGCCCCGGCGGATCACGTCGCCCTCACCGTGCTCGTCGGTGGCACGCGGCAGCCCGAGCTCGCGCAGCTGCCGGCCGCGCAACTCGTCGCCGCCGTCGCGCCCGATCTGCAGGCGCTGCTCGGCGTGCGCGGCGCGCCGGTGTTTCAGCGGCACACCTTCTGGCCGCGCGCGATTCCGCAATACAACCTCGGCCACGGCAGCCACCTCGAGACGATGGCCGCCGCCGAGCGGACCTATCGCGGCTTTTACCTCGGCGGCCAGGCGCGCGACGGCATCTCGCTGCCCGCGTGCCTCGGCGCCGGCGAGCGGCTCGCGCGGCAGATTTCCGACTGATTTTCGGCCGCGCGCCACACCGCTGCGCCGCACCGCGGCGCGGAAGCCGATCGCCGCTCCGGACTTCCGGCGCGCGCCCTTGACTCTCCTCTGACCAAACCTAGCCTCCCGCCCCTTTATTCCGGCATGGCCCAAGACCTGAAAGACACGCTGCAGCTCCCGAAAACGGATTTTCCGATGCGCGCCGGTCTCGCGCAACGCGAGCCAGGGCGGGTGGCGCACTGGGAGAAGCTGGGCCTCTACCAAGCCATCCAGCGGAAACGCGCCGCTGCCCCCGCGTTTGTCCTGCACGACGGCCCGCCGTTTACCAACGGCGACGTCCACATCGGCACCGCGCTGAACAAGGTGCTGAAGGACACGATCAACCGCTATAAATCCATGCGCGGCTTCCGCACGCCCTACGTGCCGGGCTGGGACTGCCATGGCCTGCCGATCGAGCAGAAGGTCTCGCGCGAACTGCAGGAAAAGAAAATCGAGGTCACGACCGCCGAACTGCGCGCGCGCTGCGATGCGTTTGCCGAGTCGTGGATCGTGAAACAGACCGCGCAGTTCAAGCGCCTCGGCGTGCTGGCCGACTGGGCCAGCGAATACAAGACGAAGGAGCCGCGCTTCGAGGCCGACATCGTCCGCACCTTCGCCGCGTTCGTGGCGCACGGCCTCGTCTACCGCAGCAAGAAGCCGGTTTACTGGAGCATCCCGTTCGAAACCGCGCTCGCCGAGGCCGAGATCGAATACAAGGACCACGTCTCCCCTTCGATCTGGGTGAAGTTCGCCGTCTCCGCCGACCAGGCGGGCAAGTTCGGACTGCCGGCCGACAAGCCGCTCTTCGTCGTCATCTGGACGACCACGCCGTGGACGATCCCCGCCAATCTCGCGATCGCGGTGCATCCGGAAGTCGACTACGTCGTCGCCGACCTCGGCACCCAACGCATCGTCGTCGCCGAGGCGCTGCTCGGCTCGGTCCTCAAGGCCGCAAAGATCGATACGCCTCCCGCGATCGCCGCCAAACTCAAGGGCGCCGCCCTCGAACATCTGCAGCCCCGGCATCCGTTCATCGATCGCGCCTCTCCGGTCGTCGTCGCCGACTACGTCACCACCGACAGCGGCACCGGCTGCGTGCACACGGCCCCCGGACACGGCACCGAGGACTACCAGACCGGCCTGCGCTACAAGCTCGAGATCTACTGCCCCGTCGCCGACGACGGCCGCTATCTCGACGACGGCCGCGTGCCCGCCGACCTCGTCGGCCTCTCCACGCTCGAGACGGTCGAGGATCTCGCCGCCAAGCGCACCTCCCCCGCCAACATCGCCGTCCTGAAGAAACTCGACGCCGCCGGCGCCCTGCTCGCCAAGGAGCGCTACACGCACAGCTACCCGCACTGCTGGCGCTCCAAGACCCCGATCATTTTCCGCGCCGTCGACCAATGGTTTGTCTCGCTCGACCAGACGCATGCCGGCGCGCCTTCCCCGCGCCAGACCGCGCTCGCCGAGATCACCAAGATCGCCGCGCACCAGGGCTGGATTCCCGCCCACGGCGAAGCCCGCATCCGCGGCGCCGTCGAGTCGCGCCCCGATTGGTGCATCAGCCGGCAACGCTCCTGGGGCGTCCCGATTCCGGCCTTCTACGACGAGAAGAAAAACGCCTACCTCGACGCCGGCGTCGTCCGCGCCGTGGCCGACAAATTTGCCCAGCGCGGCACCAATCTCTGGTATGATGCCTCCGCCGCCGAGCTCCTCGAGGGCGTGACGCTCCCCGCCGGCTGGCCGGCGGCCACCGCGCTCACCCAGGGCCGCGACACGCTCGACGTGTGGATCGACTCCGGCAGCTCGCACGCCGCCACGCTCAAGCACGGCCAAGGCGGCACCCACTGGCCCGCCGATCTCTACCTCGAAGGCAGCGACCAGCACCGCGGCTGGTTCCAGTCCTCCCTCTGGACGAGCGTGATCGCCTTCGGCGCCGCACCCTACAAGTCGGTGCTCACCCACGGCTTCATCGTCGGCAAAGACGGCAAGAAGATCTCCAAGTCCGGCCAATACGAGAAACCGCCGACCTCCGACAACTACGTCGCGCAGTATGGCGCCGACGTCATCCGCCTCTGGATCGCCTCGCAGGATTTCCGCGAAGACATCCGCGTCTCCGACCTCGACAAGGATCTCAAGAATCCGAGCAGCATCCTCAACGTCGTCGCGGAGAGCTACCGTCTCGTCCGAAACACGTTCCGTTACCAGCTCTCGAACCTGTTCGACTTCGATCCCACGCGCGACGCCGTGCCGCTCGCCGCGATGGATACGCTCGACCGCTGGGCCCTGCACCAGACCGCGCAGCTGATCCGCGACTGCACCGCCGCCTACGAGGCCTGCGAATTCCACCGCGTTTACCAGCTCTGCAACCAGTTCTGCTCGGTCACGCTGTCGGCCACGTATCACGACATCCTGAAGGACCGGCTCTACACGCACGGCACGCGCTCGCCGCTCCGCCGCTCCTCGCAGACCGCGATCCATCACATCTTCACCTCGCTCGTCCGGCTGCTCGCCCCGGTCCTCACCTTCACCTGCGATGAGGCGTGGAGCTACGCGACGGCGAAAGCCGAGTATGCGGACGACTCCGTCCACCTGCAGGACTGGCCGGTCGCGCCCGAGGCCTGGACCGATGTCACACTCGAGTCCGAAGTCGCCGCCCTCCTCCGCGTCCGCACGCTGGTCAACGAAGCCATCGAGCCCCATCGCGCCGCCGGGAAGCTCGGCAAGTCCCTCGACGCCGCGATCACCCTGCAGCCCGCGGCCGACGGTCCGCTCCGTCCGATTCTCGAGAAACACCGCGAGTTTCTGCCCGAACTTTTCATCGTCTCCGATGTCACGTTGAGCTCGGCCACGATCCCGCCTGCCGAAGGTTCCGCCAGCGCCACCGCGCCGGCGGAGACGGCCAAAGCGGGAGCCGCGCTCCACGTGTCGGTCCGCCCGTGCAGTGAGCTTCAACATTCGCGCTGCCCGCGCTGCTGGCGCTGGGTGCCGGAATTGAAGTCCACGCCGCTCGGCGCGGTCTGCCCGCGTTGCGCCGAGGCGTTGCCCGCCTAGGCTCTTTCTTCCCCGAACCTCCCCATGGCCACGAACAAGAAATCCCCGCCGAAAAAGCCAGCACCGAAGCCAGCACCGAAGCCCGCAGCGAAGCCAGCACCGAAGCCCGCGGCCAAGCCCGCCCGCCCGGCACCGGCCAAGACGGCCGCGGTCAAGGCATTGCCCGCCAAAGCCGCTCCGGTCGCCAAAAGTTCATCCTCCATGGAAAAACCGTCCAAGAAAACCGCCCTGCGCGACAGCATCCTCAAACGCAAAGCGGCCTCGAAGCCCATCGCGTTCAGTCTGGATGAAGTCCGCGCGATCGCGCAGACCGTCACCGCCAAAACCGCTTCGCCGTTCCCGGCGAAGACCGGCGCAAAGACGGGTTCGAAGAGCGCCGCGGTGACCACCGAAAAGGCCAAGCCGCAGCACGTGAAGGCCGCCTCCCTCGCCGACATCCTCGGTTTCAATCCCAAGAAGGGTAAGCCCGCCGACCTCGCCGAGAAGGAAGTCCCGGAAAAGTTCAAACGCTACTACAAGCTCCTCCTCGACCTCCGCGCCCACCTCACCGAGGGCATCGAGCGCCACTCCGAAGAGACCCTCAAGCGCTCCGCCAAGGACGACGCCGGCGACCTCTCCGCCTACGGCCAGCACATGGCCGATGCCGGCACCGACACTTTCGACCGCGACTTCGCCCTCAGCATGGTCGCCAACGAACAGGAGGCGCTCTCCGAGATCGAGGCCGCCATCAAGCGCATCCACGACGGCAGCTACGGCGTGTGCGAGATCACCCAGAAGCCGATCGCGAAGGAGCGCCTGCTCGCCGTGCCGTTCACCCGTTACTCCGCCGAGGCCCAGAAGGACCTCGAACGGAACCGCCATCGCTCCCGCACCCAGGCCGGCCTGTTCGGCGAGATGGGCGAGGAAGGCGGCAAGATGATGGACGAGGGCGGCGACGACGAATGATCCGGGCCGCGATCCTCGTATCGTGGAACCCGCTCTGAACACCCCGCCCCCCAGCGCGTCGCCGGCCAACCCGGCGACCACCGCCGGGGCCTCGCCCGCCGGTCCCGGCCAGTCCCCGACGCGCTGGCAGCGTATCCGCGCCTACCAACGGCTCTGGATTCTCGGTCTCACGGTCTTTGCCTTGGATCAGGCAACGAAGCTGTGGATCGTCGCCAACGTCCCGTTCGATCCGCGCCACTCGCACGGCCTCGGCGCCGATATCGAGGTGATCCGCGGCTTCTTCTACATCATCCACGTGGGCAACACCGGTGCGGCGTGGAGCATGTTCTCCGGCTATCCCGTGCTCCTCGCGCTGCTGGCGGTCGCGACACTGGTCGCGATCTTCTTCTGGCGCCGCTCCCTGGGTCTGCGCGACCGCCCCACGCAGCTGTGCTTCGGCCTGCTCTGCGGAGGCATCGCCGGCAATCTCGTCGACCGCCTGCTCCACCAGCACGTGATCGACTTCATCGACCTGCACTTCGGGAACTACATCTACCCGACGTTCAACGTCGCCGATTCCGGCATCTGCGTCGGCGTGATTCTCTACCTCTGGCACTCGCTGCGCACGCCCGAGCCGTCCGCGTCCGAGAACCCGCCGGCGGGCAAACCGTAAGCCCGGCCGCCCGCGTCACTCGACGTTGGCCATCTGCTCGCGCACGCGCTCGAGCTCGTTCTTCAGCTCGATCACGGCCCGGGCGATCGTCACATCGTTCGCCTTGCTGCCGATCGTGTTCACCTCGCGCCCGATCTCCTGCAGGATGAACTCCGCCTTCCGTCCGATCTCCGCGTCGCTCTTCAGGTGCGCCGAAAATTGGTCGAGATGGCTCCGCAGCCGCGTGAGTTCCTCCGTCACGTCGCAGCGATCCGCAAACAACGCGATCTCCCGCAGCACCCGGTCGTCGTCGAGGTCGATCTCCAGGCCCGCCTCCCGCAGCCGTTTCATCAACTGCTCCCGGTAGCCCGACGGCACCTCCGGCGCCCGGTGCGCGATCGCGTCGACGTTCCGCTGCAGCAGCGCGGTGCGCTTGATGAAATCCACCAGCAGGGCCTCGCCTTCCTTCGCCCGCATCGCGCCAAACGCCCGCAACGCCGTGTGCAACGCGTCCGTCACCGTCGGCTGCGCCACCTCCGCCGTCGGGAACTCCGTCGCCCGCCGCTGCGCGCTGGCCACTTCCCAAAGCAGCTCGGCACTCGGCCGGAACTCGATGCCCTGCGCCGCCGCAAAGCCCCGCAGCTTGGTCAACGCGTCCGCCGCCGCCGCCTCGTCCCACGTCGCCTCGGTCGCATCCGGATCGCCGGTCACCTCGATGTCGACGTGCACCTTGCCCCGCGACGCAAACTTCCGCACCAGCTCGCCCACCGCCGGCTCGAGGCTTTCCCACTCGTCCGGCAACTTCATCGTCAGGTCCAGTGACTTCCGATTCACGGAGCTCACCTGCACCGTGATCGAAAATCCATCGAGTGCCGCGGTCGCCCGGCCGTATCCGGTCATGCTCTTCATCGCGGCGGACTGAAACAGGCCCCCCCCCGATTGACACGGACAAAAGCCGCCCGTGTCACCCTCGCCCGCCGCCCGGCATAAACGCAGGCGGCGTTGTGGGCGTCGTCCCCTTACAGCGTCACCCCGAGAATCCGCGCCACCTGGTTCACGTCCTTGTCGCCGCGACCCGAGAGGTTGATGACGAGAATCTCATCCTTCCGCATCTCCTTCGCCCGCTTGATACCGTGCACCACCGCATGGGTGCTCTCCAACGCGGGGATGATGCCCTCGGTGCGCGACAGCAGCTGGAACGCCTGCATCACCTCGTCGTCGCACGCATACGCATACTCGATCCGCTCCCGGTCGCGGTAGAATGCATGCTCCGGCCCGATCGCCGCATAGTCGAGGCCCGCGCTCACCGAGTGCGTCAGCTCGATCTGCCCGTCGTCGTTCTGGAGGATGTAGGTCTTGCAGCCCTGCAGCACGCCGAGTTTTCCGCCCTCGAAACGCGCCGCGTGATCGCCCCGGCGGATGCCGCGGCCGCCCGCCTCGACGCCCACGAGCCGCACGTTCGGCTCCTCGAGGAACTCGAAGAAGAACCCGATCGCGTTCGAGCCGCCGCCCACGCACGCGATCATCTCGTCCGGCAGCCGGCCTTCGCGCGCCAGGATCTGCTCGCGCACCTCCTGCCCGATCACCCGGTGAAAATCCCGCACCATCATCGGATACGGATGCGAGCCCAGTGCGGAGCCCAGGATGTAGTGCGTGCCCCGCACATTGGTCACCCAATCGCGCATCGCCTCGTTGATCGCCTCCTTCAGCGTCTTCTGCCCGGCCTCGACGCCCCGGACTTCCGCGCCCATGAGCCGCATGCGAAACACGTTCAGCGCCTGCCGCTCCATGTCGACCGCGCCCATGTAGACCACGCACTCGAGACCGAACTTCGCGCACACCGCGGCCGTCGCCACGCCGTGCTGGCCGGCACCGGTCTCGGCGATCACCCGCTTCTTCCCCATCCGCCGCGCGAGCAGCGCCTGGCCGAGCGCATTGTTGATCTTGTGCGCCCCCGTGTGGAGCAGGTCCTCGCGCTTCAGATAGATCTTCGCCCCGCCGCACTGCTGCGTCAGCCGCTCCGCGAAATACAATTCCGTCGGCCGTCCCGCGAACTCCTTCAGGTGATGCCGCAGCTCGCGCACGAACGCGGGATCCTTCCGCGCCTGCTCGTAGGCCGCACCGAGATCGGCCAGCGCGGTCATCAACGTCTCCGGCACAAACACGCCGCCGTAGCGGCCAAAATGCCCGCCGGCATCCGGCAGGGACTCGCGGTCGATTTTCGGGAGGGCGGCGGAAGCGGACATGGTCGGCCAACGTGAGCCGCCGCCGCGGGTGACGCAACTCCCACGTTTACTCCACCGCTCGCCCGGACCGCGCGGTGCCCTTCACCCGCGCTTCACCGTCACCAGAGTGAAGTCATCCCGCGGCGTGCCGTCGCCACTGAAGCGCTCCACCGCCTCCTCGATCCGGTCGTTGATGATCTTCGCGGGCTGCGCGCGCTGCTCCCGCACCACGTCCGCGAGCCGCGCCCCGGAAAATTCCTGCCCCGCCTCGTTGGGCGCCTCGGTCACCCCGTCCGTGTAGACGACCAGCAGGTCCCCTTCGCCAAACGGCTCCGTGCGCTCCTCGAGCGCGGCCGCAAAAAGTGCGTCCGGCACCATGCCGAGCCCGATGCCCTCCGACCGGACGAACTCCACCCGCGCCAACCCGCCCGGCTGCCGCCACAACAGGAGCGGCAGCTCGTGCCCCGCGCGCGCGATCGTCACGCGCCGCGCCGGCACATCCACGATCGCGTAGACCATCGTGATGAAAAGCCCGGGGTGCATCTCCGCGCCGAGGGCGCGGTTCAATTCCACCAGCGTGCGCCCGGCCGAGGTATGACGCGTCGCGATCTGCCGCACATGCGTCCGGCAGATCGCCATCAGCAGCGACGCCGGGATGCCCTTTCCGGATACATCCGCGACAATCACGCCGAGCCGCCCGTCCGGCAGCGGCACGAAGTCGAACAGATCGCCACCCACGCGCTGCGCCGGCTTGTAGCGCGCATCGATGTCGAGCCCCGCCAGCCGCGGCATTTCCCGCGGCAGCAGCATCTGCTGGATCCCGCTCGCCAGCGAAAGCTCGAGGTCCAGCTGCCCCTTTTCGATTTGCAGGTGCAGGAACGCCGCGTTGTGCAGCGCCAGCGCCGCCTGCTTCGCCAGGGACTGCAGAAGCGCCAGATCCGATTCGCCAAACGGCGCCTCGCCCACCGGGTTCGCCACCGCCAGCACGCCGAAGAACTGCGTGCGGAAAACGAGCGGAACCACGATTACCGAGCGCACCGCGAGCGCCGGATCGTCGTGTTTCACCATGCCGGGGTCCGCCGCCGCATCCGCCAGGAGTTCGCCGCGCCGGGTCCGCGCGACGCGCCCGACCACCCCTTCCCCGAGGGGAAACTCCTCGGACTTCAGCACCTCCTCGATGAATCGCGCCCGCGTGCCGAGCCGGCCGCCGCTTGCCTCGCGCAACGGCCGGTGCGGTGGAAACAACCCTTCGACCGCCACGCCCCGCATCGTGTTGCGCGGCGTCTGCTCGAAAATGCACCCGCTCAGCGCCCCGGTGGAGAGAATCGAGGCATGCACGATCCGCTGCTGCAGCTCCGCGCGCGACAGGCCCTCTCCCAGCGCCTCGGTCATGTGCTGCATGAATTCGAACAACCGCTGCCGATCCTGCGCCAACCGCCGATTCTCCTCCACCACGCGGTCCTCGTCGCGCCGCGCCCGCGACAGGCGCAGCCCGGCCATCGCCAACGCGACCGCGAGCAGGAGCGTAACCAGCCACCACATGTGAACGGCCTTGTGCCAGTCGGCCCGACCGCCGGCAAGCGGCGACCGGATCACCCTCGGCCCGCACCGTCGCCGCACCGCGGCGGAACCTCCGCCGCGGCTACTTCTGCTCCACGCGATTCCGCAGGAACGAAATCACATCCTGAAACTTGGTCCGGTTACCCTCGTCGGCAGTCACCAGATTCTCGTGCGCCTCGAGCACCACGCGCGCGCTCTCGATCTCGGAGCAACGCTTCGACTCGAGCGCGGTCTTGCAGTTGGCCACATCCACCTGCCCGCCGCCGTCGACGGTGAGCAGCCAGTGCAGGCCGAGATTACGCATGAGCTCCAGGTTGCGCTCGCCCACCCGGCTCACCACGAGGCTGCCCGAGTTGGCCGGTTTCTGCAGCTCGAGCGCCACTCCCGCCAGCACGCCGAGAAACGTGCTGTCCATGCTGTTGCACGCGCTGAAATCGATCACGAACCGCCGCTTCCCGCGGGCGAGCATCTCGGCCATGAATTCCTTCAGGCAGGGGCTGTTCTGGAAACTGGCGCGCCCATCGATCCGCACCGCGACGGGGTCGGAATAGGCGTCCACCAGGAACACAGGTTTGTTCGCCGGATCGGGCATCGGGAAAAAGGGGCCGCTTGCGGTCGGAAAAACGTAGGTGGGGCGGGACGGGACGGCAAACACACTCGTCGCCGCGCGCCCTGAAAAAATCGGCGGGCGGCTCCGCGTCCTGCGGAAGCCGCCCGCGGCGACAAACTCAGCTGCGCGCCACGATCTGCCGCAGCACGTAGGGCAGAATCCCGCCGTGCTGGTAGTAATCGATCTCGATCGGCGTATCGATGCGGCAACGCACCGCCACCATGTCGACGGTGCCGTCCTTGCGCGTGATGCGCAGCGTGAGGTCCTGCTGCGGCTTGAGCGCCGCGGTCAGGCCGATCACGTCGTAGGTCTCGGAGCCGTCGAGCTTCAGTGTCTGCGCCGTGGTGCCTTCCTTGAACTGCAGCGGCAGCACGCCCATGCCCACGAGGTTCGAGCGATGGATGCGCTCGAAGCTCTGCGCCACGACCGTCTTCACGCCGAGCAGGTTGGTGCCCTTGGCCGCCCAGTCGCGCGAGGAGCCGGTGCCGTATTCCTGGCCGGCCACGACAATGAGCGGGGTCTTCGCCGCGATGTGCTTCGCCGCCGCGTCGAAAATCGACATCTTCTCGCCCGTGGGCTGGTAGAGCGTGTTGCCGCCCTCTTCGCCGCCGAGCATGAGGTTCTTGATCCGCACATTGGCAAACGTGCCGCGCACCATCACGCGATCGTTGCCGCGACGGGAACCATAGGAGTTGAAGTCCTCGAAGGGCACGCCGTTCTCGACCAGGTAGCGGCCCGCGGGCGACGACTTCTTGATCGCGCCGGCCGGCGAGATGTGGTCCGTCGTCACGGAGTCGCCGAAGATGCCGAGCGCCTTGGCGCCGCGGATCTCCGCGATCGAGCCGGGCGACATCGAGAAGTTCGCGAAAAACGGCGGCTCCTGGATGTAGGTCGACTTGGCATCGAACTGGTAAACGTTGCCCGTGGTCGACGGGATCTCGTTCCACTTCGGGTTCTGCGACGCGAAGTCCGTGTAGAGCGTCCGGAACACCTCGGGCTTCAACGCCGCCTGCATCTGATCACGCACCTCCTGGAGGCTCGGCCAGATGTCCTTCAGGAAGACGTCCTTCCCGTCCTTGCCCTGCCCGATCGCGTCCTTCGAGAGATCGATGTCCACGCGGCCCGCCAGCGCAAACGCCACCACCAGCGGCGGCGACATCAGGAAGTTGGCCTTGATGTTCTGGTGCACGCGCGCCTCGAAGTTGCGGTTGCCGGAGAGGACCGACGCCGCGACGAGGTCGTTCTTCACCACCGCCTCCTCGATCGGGCCCGCCAGCGGACCCGAATTGCCGATGCACGTCGTGCAGCCGTAGCCGACCGTCTGGAAACCGAGCTGGTCGAGATAGGGCTGGAGGCCGGTCTTGGTGAGATAGTCGGTGACGACGCGCGAGCCGGGGGCCAGCGACGACTTCACCACCGGATTCACCTTGAGGCCCTTCTCCACCGCCTTCTTCGCGAGAATGCCGGCCGCGAGCATCACGCTCGGGTTGGAGGTGTTGGTGCAGCTGGTGATCGCCGCGATGAGCACGCTGCCGTGCCCCACCTTCGTTCCGGCCACATCGGCCTTCACGACGGCAAACTCCTCCGCCTTCTTGCCAAAGCCGTTTTCCGTGACCGGCTTCGCAAACGCGGTGACAAACTCCTGCCCGAGCTTCGGCAGCTCGATGCGATCCTGCGGCCGCTTCGGGCCGGCGACGCTCGGCACCACCGTGCCGAGATCGAGCTCGAGGTCCTGCGAGTAATCGATCTGCCCGCGCTGCGGCACGCCCCAGAGCTGCTGCGCCTTGTAGTAAGCCTCGTAGGTCGCGACGTGTTTCTCGTCGCGGCCCGTCGCCCGCAGGTAGTTGGTGCACTCCTCGTCGATCGGGAAGAAGCCCATCGTCGCGCCGTATTCCGGCGCCATGTTGGCGATCGTGGCGCGGTCGACGACCGGCAGCGCCTTCGCGCCGGGACCGTAGAACTCGACGAACTTACCCACGACCTTCGCCTTGCGCAGCATCTGCGTGAGCGTGAGCGCGAGATCGGTCGCCGTGACGCCTTCACGCAACGCGCCCGTCAGGTGCACGCCGACGACGTCGGGAGTCAGGAAGTAGACCGGCTGCCCGAGCATGCCGGCCTCGGCCTCGATGCCGCCGACGCCCCAGCCCACGATACCGATGCCGTTGATCATCGTCGTGTGCGAATCCGTGCCCACGAGCGTATCCGGATAGTAAACACCGGCGTGGTCGCTGAGCACGCCCTTGGCGAGGAACTCCAGGTTCACCTGGTGCACGATGCCGATGCCGGGCGGCACGACCTTGAAGGTGTCGAAGGCCTGCATGCCCCACTTCAGGAACTGGTAGCGCTCGCGGTTGCGGGAGAACTCCAGCTCGAGATTCTTCTGCAGCGCCTCGGCCGAGCCCGCGAAGTCCACCTGCACCGAGTGATCGACCACGAGGTCGACCGGCACGAGCGGTTCGATGATCTTCGGGTTTTTCCCCATCCGCGCGACGGCGGAGCGCATCGCGGCGAGGTCCACGAGCAGCGGCACGCCGGTGAAGTCCTGCAGCACGATGCGCGCGACGACGAACGGAATCTCCTCCGTCCGCGTGGCCTTCGGCTGCCAGCTCGCGAGGTCACGGATGGCGCCGTCCTGCACGCGCTTGCCGTCGCAGTTGCGCAGCAGCGACTCGAGCACGAGCCGGATCGACACCGGCAGCCGCGCGACCTTGAAACCCGCCTGCTCGAGCGCCGGCAGTGAGTAGAATTTGTGCGACGCTCCGTGGACGGAGAACGTCTGCAGCGTGTTGAACGGATTCGGGAGGGACGGAAGACTCATGGTTCTGGAAAGGTTGCGGCGGGACCGTGCCGGTCCCGCCTGAGGAATGCGGCGCCGTGCGCCGCGCGCGGGCGGCCGGCATTCGCGCCGGCCGCCGCCGCGCCACTTACTTGGCGAGCGCCGCCTTGACGGCCTGGAAGTTCGGGAGGTCCTTCGGCGTCGCGGTCTGCTCCGCGTATTTCACCACGCCGTCCTGCCCGATCACGAAGGCCGCGCGGGCCGACGTGTCGCCGATGCCCGCGAGCATCGGGAAGAGCACGCCGTAGGCCTTCGTCGTGTCCTTGTTCAGATCGCTGACCAGCGTGATGCCGATCTTGTTGGCCTTGGCCCAGGCCTCCTGGGTGAAGGGGCTGTCGACGCTGATGCCGATCACGTCGGCGCCCAGCTTCTCATACTCGCCGAGGCCCGAAGTCTGGTCGCACATCTCCTGCGTGCACACGCCGGTGTAGGCCAGCGGGAAGAAGAGCAGCACGGTCTGCTTCTTGCCGAAGTTATCGCTCAGCTTGATGTCCTTGAGACCGTCCGCGGTCTTGGACTTGAGGGTGAAATCCGGGGCTTTGGTTCCGACGGTGATGGGCATGTGAGGAAGGTATGGCGGGTTGGTTGAATCGCGGTGCACGGCAACGCGACGGAGAGGTGACGTTGAAGCCCGCTTTCCTGCGCCGCAAATCGTTTTTGGTCCGGCGCACCCGCTAACAGCCGCCGTTCTTTCCGGCCGGCCGAATCCATTAGAAACGCTCTTGCGCGCGACAATCGCCGCGGCGTTTACTGCCCGCTCCGCCCATGACGCTCATCGAAGACCTCCAGTGGCGCGGCCTCCTGGCCGACTGCACCGATCTCGCCGGCCTCGCCCAGCGGCTCGCGACCGGCACGCCCCTCACGGTGTATTGCGGCTTCGACCCAACCGGCGACTCGCTCCACGTCGGCCACCTCATGGGCCAGCTCACTCTCGCCCGCTTCCAGCGCGCCGGCCACCGGCCGATCGCTCTCGCCGGCGGCGCCACCGGCATGGTCGGCGACCCCTCCGGCCGCTCCGCCGAGCGCAATCTCCTCACCCGCGAACAGCTCGCGCACAACATCGCCTGCATCAAATCCCAGCTCTCGCGCCTGCTCGACTTCTCCGCCGCCGCCAACGCCGCCCGGCTCGTCGACAACGCCGACTGGATCGCACCGTTCAGTTTCCTCGATTTCCTCCGCGACGTCGGAAAGCACTTCTCGCTGAATGTCATGCTCGCGAAGGACTCCGTGAAGTCCCGCATGGAGGGCGACAGCGGCATCAGCTACACCGAGTTCAGCTACCAGCTGCTCCAGGCCTACGACTTCTACCACCTGCGTCGCACCTTCGACTGCGAGCTGCAGATCGGCGGCTCCGACCAGTGGGGCAACCTCACCGCCGGCACCGATCTGATCCGCAAGAAACTCGGGCCCGATGCCACCGCGTGGGGCTGGACGTTTCCGCTCATCACCAAGAGCGACGGCACCAAGTTCGGCAAGACCGCCTCCGGCGCCGTCTGGCTCGATGCCGCGAAGACCAGTCCCTACCGCTTCTACCAGTTCTTCGTGAACACCGAGGACACCAAGGTCTGCGAATACCTGCGCAAGTTCACCTTCCTCGCCCGCGAGCAGATCGAGCCGCTCGAAGCCGCGCACGCCGCCAACCCCGGCGCCCGCGAGGCCCATCGCGCCCTCGCCCGCGAAGTCACCCAGCTCGTCCACGGTCCCGACGCCCTCGCCGGCGCCCTCAAGGCGAGCGAGATTCTCTTTGGCGGCACGCTCGACGGCGTGACCGAGGATATTTTCCGCGACGTCGTCGGCGAAGCTCCGACCAAGGATTTCGAACGCGCGAAACTCGAAGGCGCCGGCACATCCATGATCGACCTGCTCGTCCACAGCGGTCTCGCGCCGTCCAAGGGACAGGCGCGCAAGGACATCGAGGGCGGCGGCAGCTACCTGAACAACCTCCGCGTCGCCGAAGCCGCCCGCGCCGTCACCGCGGCCGATCTGCTCTTCGGCAAGTATCTGCTCCTCCGCAAAGGCAAGCGCACCTACACGGTGCTGAACTGCCGCTGATCGCCGCGGCGGTCCGCCGCCGCGCGGCCCGGGATGAAACTGCGTTTCATCGTCAATCCCCGCTCCGGCCGCGTCGCCCGCGCGCTCGATGCCGTGCGCGGCTTCGCCACCCGCCACGGCGCGACCGTGCAATTCACGGAGCGTCCGCAACACGCGGCTGACCTCGCCCGCCGCGCCCTCGACGACGGCTGCGACGTCGTCGCCGCCGTCGGTGGCGACGGCACGATGAACGAAGTCGCCGGCGCCCTCGTCGGCACCGCCGCAACCTTCGCCCTCGTGCCCTGCGGCTCCGGCAACGGCCTCGGCCGCCACCTCGGCATCCACGGACCGACCGCGCTCGCACTGCGCGTGATCGAGACCGGCATCGCCCGCACGATCGATGCCGGCGAAGCGGACGGACATCTCTTTTTCACCGTCGCCGGCCTCGGCTTCGAAGCCGACGTCGCCGGCCGCTTCAACGCGCTCCCGCACCGCGGCTTCGCCCGCTACCTGACCACCAGCGCGCGCGCGTTCCGCGCGTGGCGGCCGTTTCCCTGCACCATCGTGCACGACGGGAAACGCGAGCCCTTCACCGCCTTCACCGTCGCCGTCGCCAACGCGGCCCAATACGGCAACAACGCCCGCATCGCCCCCGCCGCCCGCGTCGACGACGGACGGCTCGACCTCTGCGCCATTCCACCGGTCCACGCGCTCAACGCCCTCCCGCTCGTCGCCGGTCTCTTCGGCGGATTTCTCCCGCGGCTTCGCGGCGTGATCGCGCGGCAGTCGGCCGCGTTCGTCGTCGAACGCGGGAGCGACGGTCCCCTGCACACCGACGGCGAAGTCCACGCCGCCGGCCGCGTGGTGGCATTCCGGGTTCGTCCCGCTGCCCTGCGTATTCTGACGCCGGCGTAGAAAAACGGCGCCCTTACTTCGCGCCGCCCGATTTCCCCGCGAGAAACGCGATCAGGTCCGCCATCGCCTGCTCGTCGATCGCTCCCTCCAGACCTTCGGGCATCAGCGAGCGGCCGGTGCTCACCAGCGTGCGCACCTCGCTGCGGAGCACCGTCTGCTCCACGCCATCGAGACCGATCAGCGTCAGACTGTGCGACGCCTCGGACGCCAACATGCCGGCGAGACCGCGTCCGTCCTGCAGCGCGGCACTGTAGAGCACATAGCGATCCTCCACCGCGCGGTTCGGATCGAGGATGTGCGTCAGCAGGTAGCCGGGGCTGCGATCCTTTACCGCCGCGATGTCCGGACCGATCGCGCGGCCGGCGGCGACGGTGCCAAACGCATGACACGCGCTGCACACCTGCGCAAACACGCCCGCGCCGCGCGCAAGATCCCCCGGACGCTGCGCCAGCGCCGTCTGGTAACGCTCGACGACCTTCGTCCGCGTCTCGTCCGTTCCCTTCAGCAGAATCCCCGCGGCACGTTGCGCCAGCCGCGAGTTGCTGTGCTCCGTCAGCGCCAGCCGCGACCCGGCGTCGATCTGTGCCGCCAGCGCCCGATCGTTCTCCGCCTTGTCGAGCAACACCTGCGCCCACGCCGGCCGGCTGATGAGCAGTTGCAGCACCGCCGCGCGGACCCTGGGACCGTAGCCCGCCCAACCCGCCAGCAAGCGCTCCGGCACCGTATTCCGATTGATCCGGCCGAGCGCCCGCGCCGCCGCCAGTTGCAACTCCACCGGCGACTGCGGGCCGAGCAGGCCCGCGAGCAACTCGATGTCCTCGTTCTGCCGCGTGCGGCCGCGTCCAACCACCGCCACCGCCGCCAGCCGCTGGGACAACGGTGCCCCCGTCGCGATCGCCACGCGCCGCGCGCGTTCAAAGACGCCTTCCGCCTCCTGCAACGCCGCCGCCGTCGCGGCATCCCCCCCCGCCTGCAGCTGCGCGAGCGTGCGGTTGTTCCGTTGCAGCCAGTCGAGCAACTGCGCGAGCGCACCGAACTGCGCCGCCGTCTCCGCCTCGCCGCTCCGGCGCGCGATCGCCTGCAGAATGTCCGCCAGCGCCCGCGCGTTGTCCGTCGCGGCCGCGAGTTCCATCATCACGGACTCCGTCGCGCTCCCGCCCTTGCGCAGCTCCGCCAGCAACGTCGTCGCATGCGGCAGCGCCGAACTCATCGCCGCAGCCCGCACAAACGTATCCTGCTCCGGCTCCAACAACCGCGCGAGCGCCGCCCCCGCCACCGCGCCCGGCCACTCGCCGAGCGTGTAGGCGACCTGCTGGCGCACCGCCGGGTCCGCATCGCCGGCCAACGCCACAATCGCCTCGAGCAGGTCGGGCGCGGAATTCACCCACGCCTCCGCCAGCCGCACCGCGTGCCGGCGCACGCCGGGATGCGGATCGCGCAGCGCCTCGCGCACGAGCGGCGCTTCGAGCGCCTGGAGGCCGGCGAGCGTCCACAGCGCCTGCACCCGGGCCTCCGGCCGCGTCGTCGTGCGCGCGAGTCGCTCCAGCGCGCCCGCCGCGCCGCGGTCGGCCCGCCACTGCAATTGCTGCTGCGCGAGATCGCGGACCACCCCGCTCGGATGATCGATCGCCGCCACCAGCTCCGCCGTCGCCGCGCGGTCGAGCCGCGGCACCGCGCGCAGCGGTTTCCCCTTCGGCTTCACCCGGTAAATGCGCCCCTGGTCCGACCCCGCCCGCAGATCGCCCAGCTGTTTCTGCCATGCCTCGGGAATCCACTTCGGATGCTCGATCACGAGCCGATACATGTCGGCGATGTAGAGCGCCCCGTCCGGTCCCGGACGCAGGCCCGCGAAGCGCGACCAGTTGTCCGCCGATGCCAGAAACTCACCCGTCCGCTCGGAGGCCGCGCGCTCGCTCTTGAAACTCGCGCCCGCCGGCCGCAGCACCTGCCGGCTGACCAGATTGTGCACCGGCTCGCTCACGAAGATCCCGCCGGCGAACTCCCGGCCGAGGAAATCGTCGCGGTAGATCACCACGTTGCACGCGGAGGTGAAATGATTGTGGCCGTGCGGATCGTTGAAGCGCGCCAGCGTCTCGCTGCGCGGAAACACCGGCGCCGCGCCCGGGATCGTGCTGATGCTCACGCTCGCACTCGGCGGCACGAAGTGCGGGTTGCGCCGCAGATACCGCTCCTCGAGCGCGTAGTGCCAGAAGGGATTCGAATTGTTGCAGCCAAACCAGTTTCCCCAGTCGTCCCGCGCGCGCCCGACCTGCGTCTGCCCGGTGAGGAACTCGAGGCCGCCGCTGTCGGGATGGATCTGAAAATCCCGCCGCCCCAGCTCGATGATGCGGCCGGTCTTCTCCGAACGCACCTTGCCGCCGCTGTCGCCGTTCGCGAGGTGCAGCCAGCCGTCGAGCGACCACTGCAGCCCGTTCACCAGGTGCTGCGGATTGCCTTCGCCGAGGCCGCTGAACAGCCGCGTGCGCCGGTCCGCTTTTCCATCCCCGTCCGTGTCCTCCAGCAGCAGGATGTCGGGGATCGAGGTCACGATGACGCCCGAGCGCCACGGAAGCACCGACGTCGGATACGCGAGCCCTTCCGCAAACAGCGTCGACTTGTCGTAACGCCCGTCGCCGCGTGTCGACTCGAGGAAACGCACGCGCCCGCCCGGCCGCGGCGGATCGCCGACGCCGTTGGGGTAGTCGGCCATCTCCACTACCCAGAGTTTGCCGTCGGCGCCGAACGCCATGTCCACCGGATCCATCACCAGCGGCTCCGCCGCGACGAGCTCCACCTCCAGCCCGTCCGCCACCTTGATCGCCGCCAGCGACTCCGCCGGCGGGCGACTCCGGGGCAGCACGATGTTGGGCGGCGGCGCGACTTCCTTGTAGGCCAGCGCGCCCGGCACCAGGCCGATCAGCAGCGCCACGCCGAGCGCACGGGTCGCCTTCATGGTTTCCCTCCGTCCGACGCACGAAACTCGCGCGGCACCATTCCGAGCACCGTGCCGACGATGCGGTCCTCCGTGCCCGCCGCCAGCCGCGTCGCGAAGCCGTAGTAATCCATCGACGAATCCACCTCATACCCGCCTTCCGGATACATCGCCTGCGAGGGGATGTAGCACGGCACGGCATTCGCGTAGGCGTTGACCCAGACGCGGGCGCCGTCGAGCTCGCGGCGCAGCCGCAGCGCATACTGCGACACCACCTCGCCGCCGAGAAACACCATCGTGAGCCCGCGCCCGAAGGACCACGTCTGCACCGGATACGGCACCACCTTCGGCAGCGCCCGCCCGGCATCGATCTCCGCGATCCACTTCGAGGCCGCGTAGGCATTCTGCTGCCTCGCCTTCGGGCCGCGCCGCAACTCGAGCTCGTCGCGCGTCGGCAGGGGATCCAGCGGCAGCTCGATGTGCTTCAGCTGCGCCGCACTCACCGCCCCCAGCGGCTGCATCGGCGCCGCAAGCAGACGCTCCACCTCCGCGGCCACTTTCGCGCCGTGCTCCGCGACCGCGGCAATCGTCCGCGTGATGGGATTCGCATCGGCTCCGCAGCCGATCGCGACCATGGCCACCGCCCCCGCATGCGCCCGCTCGATCCGCTCCGCCGCGTCGCCCGCCCAGTCCGAATGCACGAAATTTTCCGGCACGCCGAGCGTCGTGCAGTGGCACGCATAGTTCACCAGCAGCGCGCGGATCCCGCCGGCCGCGTCGGTCGCCCGCAGCAGCGGCAGCGCGTGATCGACCATGCCGCCAGGATCGACGCCGAAGCCCGTCCATTTTCCGTTCACGATCTTCCGGCGCTGCACCGCGAAATCCGTCTTGCCCTGCGCCCACGCCAGCCGGCCCGGCTTCCGGTCCTGCAGCGCCGCCCGCGCCACCGCGATCGCCTTCTCCTGCAGCATCGCCGTGAAGCGCTCGATCCGCGCCACCTCGTCCGCGGGCAGGTCCCGCCCATACATGAAGGGCAGCACGCCCGCCACCGCCGGACCGTTGTGCGTGTGTGTCGCCAGCACCGCGACCCGCTCGCGCGCCACCCCGTGACTCTGCTTCACCGCCGCTGCGACCGCATCCGTCAGCGCCTGCGAAACGCCGATGACCTCGAGCGTCACCAGCACCGCCGGCCCGTCCGCCTCGCCGCCGACCGCCAGCGCCCGGGCGAAAAGCGGCTTCTCCACCTTGGCCGCCTCGGTGGTGCGCCCTTGGTAACCCGACAACCGGATCGGCAGCTCCGGCGTGATGTCCATCCGCGCCGCGCCGACCTGCACCGACGTTCCCTCCGCCGCGGCGGCGACCAACGCGAGCCCCAAGCCCAGGCAAACCGTGAGCGACGACCGAGTGTTCTTCATGTGCATAGTGAAAATCTCAACGCCGACCGTGCGCGCGCAACACCGGCGCCGAAGCCCTGCCGCAGCCGCACGCCCTCCCGGCGCACGTTGCAAACCGTGCCGCCGCCGAGGACGCGGGGTTTCGTCTCCATCGCGGCTTTCGTTAGCGCCGGCGTTTCCCGATGTCGCGGAAAAACTGCCGCCGCGCGCCACCGCCCGCGCTCAGAAAAACATCGCTTCGCTCAACGCCGCTTCCGGCGCGAGCAGACTTACCGCCGCCGCCAGCCGCGAGTGCCCGCTCCCGAAATCCGCCTCGAATCCCGCCTGCCCCGTCGCGAGATCGCCGCACCACCGGAAGAAACGGGCCGGATCGGCGTAGGCGAAATCCACCGCGAGGCTGCCCGGCGTCGTCTCATCCCAGGGTTGCAGCGCGAAATCGACCGCCTTGATCGCGCCGCCACAAGCCGCGAGCCGACGGTTCAACCAACCGAGCAGCACGCGCCCCTCGGCCGCGAGTTCCGCCCGATGGCGGATCGTCACCGTGCGCAGACCGTCCGCGAGCGTCGCCGGCGCATACGCCGCAAGAAACTGCCCGATGCTCTGCCGCACCGGCAGCAGCCGGCTGTAGACGAGATCGCGCGTCGCGGAGGGATTGGGCCACGGATACGTGAGCGCATCCGGCGGCGCGATCGCGCTGTCGATCAACACGCGTTTGGCCCGCCCGAGCAGGTAGCGGTAATCCGCCAGCCGCCCGCTCGCCGAGAAGCGGTGCGCCCAATAATACAGCGGCAGATCGGTCGAGAGGGAGATCGAGACCTGGTTCTCCAGAAACGGCCGCGCGCTCCGCGAGTAACTCAACATCACAAACTCCACGCAGCGTTTGTCCGCCGAGGATTTTCCGAGAAAGCACTCGCCGTAGATCTTCGCCCGCATGATCGGCTCGGGCACATCCGTGACCAGCGGACACAACACGACGATCCGACTCGGGTAACGCCGCGAGAAACGCACCACGGTCGCAAACTGCTTCGCCGCGTCTTCCGGCGTGGTTTTCAGGCCGAGGTGCAGCACGAAGTTCACCTGCGTCGCTTTCGCGTCGTCCGCCTCGGGCGCGGGCCGGCCGCCGGCGGCGGTGTCGCGCCAGAGTTGCGCGAGGCTCTTCTGGATCGAGCCGACGGGCACTTCGATTCCGGGCAGGGCGTCGAATATGGCGGGCACGTTGCGGAGAAAGGAGTCGGGTGAAGAGTGGAGTCCGGCCGCTGCGAAAATCGCGTCGTCGCAGCCGCGGGCGTGAATCGGATTACGGCTGGCGCCAGCAGTGCGCCCGGCCGGCGAGCAGCGCGTCCGCGCTCGGCGGTCCCCACGATCCCGCGGGATAGGCATCCATCCCCGTCCGGCCGACGCTGCGCCAGTAGTCGAGCACCGGCGTGCAGAGTTTCCACGAAGCCTCCGCCTCGTCGCCGCGGATGAAGAGCGTGCCGTCGCCGATCATCGCATCGAGCACGAGCCGCTCGTAGGCCTCGGCGGTGTTCGAGCCGAAGGTCGTGGCGTAACGGAAGGCCATCTTCACGGGCTGCGTCCGGGTCTCGAGCCCGGGCACCTTGGTGTTGAGGATCAGGCTGAGCCCTTCGTCGGGCTGGATTTGGAACGACAGCGTGTTGCCCGCGAGGTCGAAGCGCGCCGTCTCGCCGGCAAAGAGCGTCCCGGGCGGGCGCCGGAAATTGATCGCGATCTCCGAGACGCGCCGCGCCATGCGTTTTCCGGACCGCAGGTAGAACGGCACGCCCTGCCAGCGCCAGTTGTTGATCGAGAGCCGCAGCGCGACGTAGGTCTCCGTCGCGGAATGGGGGGCGATGCCCTCCTCCTCCAGATAACCCGCCGCCGACTTCCCGCCGATCATGCCGCCGGAATATTGCGCGCGCGTCACGTCGCCCGCCGGCCCGATCGTGAGCGGCTGGATCGCCTTCAGCACCTTCACCTTCTCGTCGCGGATCGCTTCCGCATCGAGCGAGCCCGGCGGCTCCATCGCGGTGAGCGCGAGCAGCTGCATGGTATGATTCTGGATCATGTCGCGCAGCGCCCCGCTCTGCTCGTAGTAGCCGCCGCGGCTGCCGACGCCGACCTCCTCCGCGACCGTGATCTGCACGCTGTCGATGAAGTTGCGGTTCCACAGCGGCTCGAAGATCGCGTTGGCAAAACGCTGCACGAGCAGGTCCTGCACCGTCTCCTTCCCGAGATAATGGTCGATGCGGAAAACCTGATGCTCGTCGAAGACCGAGCGGATCGTCGTGTTGAGTTCGCGTGCCGAGGCGAGGTCCTTGCCGAACGGTTTCTCGATGATGACCTTCGAGTGATGCGGCTTGCCGAGGTGTTTCGCCGCAAGCCCGCTGGCGCCGAGATTCAGCACGATCGGCGCGAAGACCGACGGCGGAGTCGAGATGTAGAACAGCCGCTGCACCTCGCGCCCGAGCTTCCGCTCGATGTCATCGATGTGGGCCGCAAGCCGGTCGAACGCTCCCCGCTCGTCGTAACCGCCCGCGACGTAGGTCGTGTGCGCCGCCACGCGATCCCAGACCTCGGCCTTCAGCTCGCGGCGCGAGAATTCGCGGATCGCTTCCGCCGCCAGCCCGCGGAACTCCTCGTCCGGGATCGGCTTCCGGCCGTAGCCCACGAGGAAAAAGTCCGCCGGCAGCAGGTTGTCGACGCTGAGGTTGTAGACGGCCGGGATGAGCTTGCGTGCCGTCAGGTCGCCCGAGGCGCCGAAGATCACGACGACCGTGGGGGGCGCCCCACGGTGCTTGCTCAGACCATGCAGAAAAGGATGACGCTGCGCTTCGGACATCGGGCGCGGAGTGTTTCGGGCCCGGTCCGGCCGGAGCAAGGGAAATGCAGGTCATGGCCGCCCCGCGTCGGTGAATCCTGTTCATCCCGACGATGAACGTCGCGCGCCGCGCCGCGCGGACGCTCCCCTCCCCGCTCAACCGCGGAAGTGTTTCGAGAACAACGGCACGTTTTCGAAGTGCAGGATTTCGCCCTCGGCCACGCCCGCGCCCCCATCGATGGCGACTTCGACTACGTCCAGCCGGAACGTCGTCGGCTTGGACGTGAGCCCGGCGAGATACGCCTCGATCGCGCGGCGGAGCACGCGCTTCTTCCGCTCGTCGACCGCGTGATAGCCCGGCACGAGCGCCCCGGCCGCGCGCGCCTTCACCTCCACAAACACAAGCACGTCGCCGTCGGTGCACACGAGATCGATCTCCTCGCGCCGATCCTGCGGATTGCGCCAGTTGCGCGCGATGACACGGAAGCCTTTTTCCCGCGCGAGCCACCGGGCCGCGGCGCGCTCACCGCGCTGGCCGCGATCCTCCGCGCTCCCGATCAGCTCCTGAATGATTCGCCACATGCTCGCTCCCGGCCCTCCGTGAATCTACCTAACGCCGGGCCGGAATTCTCATTGCGGCACCCCGGCGCGCCTTTGACAATCCCGGACCCGTTTCACCCAGTCCGCGACCCGCACATGGCTTCCTCCAACCTTGCCGGCACGTTGCGCCGGTCCCTGCTCATCAAGGTCATCTCCAAGCCGGCCCCCAGCCGCGAGGACGTCGCTTCCGTCATCGAGCTCACGGCGTCGAAGGTCGTCGAAGCGCTGCAGGCGCAGTCGATGACGTTCTACCTCGTCGAGGGCAACGAGATCGCTTTCAAGCAGGTCTACTATTCGCCGTCGCTGTGGGCCGACGATCCGCCGCGGGCGAAGAAATTCCAGGAGACCGCCGCCAAGCTGCTCGCCCTCCGCCTCCCCCTGGGCAAGGGCATCGTCGGCAAGGTCGTCGAGACCGGCGAACACATCTTTTTCCGCAACAGCGAGAGCCAGGCGCCGTTCATGCAGTCGATGGCGCAGACCACGGGCTTCGAGGTCCGCTCGATGCTCACCGTCCCGCTCAAGACCACGATCACCCTCGGCGCGATCCAGGTCCTCAACAAGGAGATGTCGGCCGGCACCGACGGCGAGTTCACCGACCGCGACCTCGCGCTGCTCAAGGAAGTCGCCGAATACTCCTCCACCCTCATCCACCGCATGGTGGATCCGAAGTTCGTCCCCAACGCCGACGACACTGCGCGCTTCGTTTCCAAGCTCACCGACCTTCCCCTCGTCACCAAGATCGAGGACATCGAGATCGACGACAAACTCATCGAGGTCGTGGGCGACGCCATCATCCGGCGCGAGGGCATCTTCCCGCACAAGCGGATGAGTCCGAGCTCGGTCGCGGTCGTCATGACCAACCCGCTCGACTACGCCAAACGCGAGTCGTTCACGCAGGCGACGGAGATGTCGATCGAAGAGGTCAGCGTCGTGTCCGCGACGCTGTTCGAGACGCTGCTCAAAAAATTCTTCAAGGATGCCAAGCCCGCCTCCGGCACCGCCTCCGCGCCCGACGACATCGACATCAACGCGGTCACGGAGGTCATCCAGAACACCTACAGCGCCGACGGCTCCGGCGAAGTCACCGCCAAGGACCTCGAGAGCGAGGACTCCGCGCCGATCGTGCAGCTCGCCAACCGCATCATCGAGGACGCCTACATCTCCGGCGCGTCGGACATCCACATCGAGCCGCAGGAAAAAGACCTCGTCGTCCGCTACCGCGTCGACGGTCTCTGCCAGGAAAAACTCCGGCTGCCGAAGCAGGTCACGGGCGGCCTCGTCGCCCGCCTGAAGATCATGTGCAACCTCGACATCTCCGAGCGCCGGTTGCCGCAGGACGGACGTATCGTCTTCAAGCATTTCACGAAAAAGAACATGGACCTCGACCTCCGCGTCGCCACGGGGCCCATGAAGGACGGCGAGAAGGTGGTCATGCGCATCCTCGACAAACAGAAGTCGACGCTCCCGCTGCCCGTGCTCGGCTTCTCCGACGAGAATCTCGCCCGTTACCGCGAGTGCATCCGCCAGCCCTACGGCATGATCCTGCACTGCGGCCCGACCGGCTCCGGCAAGTCGATGACGCTCTACGCCGCCCTCGCCGAGATCAACACCCCCGACGTCAACATCCAGACCGCCGAGGACCCGATCGAATACACGCTCGCCGGCCTGAACCAGATGCAGATGAACCGGCAGATCGGGCTCACGTTCGCCCGCGCGCTCCGGTGCTATCTCCGTATGGACCCCGACATCATCCTCGTCGGCGAAATCCGCGACGAGGAAACCGCGCAGATCGCCGTCGAAGCGGCCCTCACGGGTCACCTTCTGGTCTCCACGCTGCACACCAACGACGCGCCCTCCACGGTCGCCCGTATCGGCGAGATGGGCGTCGAGCCCTTCAACATCTCCGCCTCGCTCGTCTGCGTCTGCGCGCAGCGCCTTCTCCGCCGCGTCTGCAAGAACTGCAAAATCGCCTACGAACCCGACGGCCGGCAGAAGGAGATCATGCACAAGGCGCTCGGGTGGGCCGGCCAGGTCTTCAAGGCCAACCCGCAGGGCTGCCCCACGTGCGGCGGCACCGGATACAAGGGCCGCGTCGGTATCCACGAACTGATGACCAACAGCGAGGAGCTGACCGAGGGCATCAACAAGGAACTCGAGGTCGCCGAACTGAAACGCATCGCGATGAAGAACGGCATGAAGACCCTGCACCAGGACTCGATGCTCAAGGTGAAGATGGGCCTCACCACGGTCGAGGAGGCGCTCAGCAACGTGCCGCCCGACCTGATTCTCTGAGCCGGACCGCGCCGACTACTCCGCCGGCTGCAAACGCCGGAGCAAGCCGGAGGCCTCGGCAAACTCCGGGGTGCGCCGGAGAATCTCGCGGAGCAACGCGACCGCATTCTCCTTCGCTTCCCCGTCCGCCGCCCGCTCCGCCAGCACGAATACATGCTGGGCGCGGTGTTCGTCGCCGTTGAGATAGAGCCGCGCCGCCGTGATCAGCGCCGCCTTGTCCTGCCGGCCGAGCGCCACGGCAATCTGCCCGAGACGCAGGTCCGGCTCCCGCCGCGGCAGCCAGTCCGGCGGCGGCCGCGTCGCCAGCGCCGCACGGATCGCCTCGTCGGCGGGCTCCCACTGCCGTTGGGCCACGAGGGCGTCCAGTTTTTCCCAATACGCCACTTCGTCGCGGGAGGCCTCGTCCAGTTCGAACCGACGGCGGCCCGGGGACAAATCACCCGGCGTTTCCGCCCGCACGGCCGGCAGCTTTGCCGTCTCCTCCCGCACCCACGCGCTCCCGGGAAACACCCGCGCCGCGAGGGCGATCACGTCGCGCACGGCACTGTCCCGGCCGCTGATGCGCAGCGCGTCTACGGTCTGGCGAAACATCGCCAACGGCCACGGCCGGCCGCGCAGGAAATCGATCAACGCCAGTTGCGCCGCGTCCGAGGGCGCACGCCCGACCTCGATCAGCCGCTGCATCCACTCGCGCCAGAGCGTCGCCGCCTGCGGCTCGCGCACCGGCACCGCGATCTCGGCCAGGACCTGCGCCGCCGCTGTCCAGTCGCCGCGCATGGCGTGCGCCTGCAGCAGCAGCGATTGAAACCGCGCCAACGGATAACCGCGCTCGCGCGCCGCCGCCAAAGCCAGCTCCAGCAACGCCACCGCGCGGACCTCCGCCAGCGGCTCCGCGAGCAGCACAAGGTTCTCCAGCGTGCCGCCGAAGCGGAAAACGAAATCCTGCAACGCCGCGGCCGCCTCCTGCGCCTGCCCCGCCATCGCGCGTTGCACGACAGCATAGACCAGCGGGGCCGGATCCGCCGGGTTGAGCGCCCGCAGCTCGGCCAGCGCCGCAGCCATCTCTTCCAACCGGCCCGACTCCCGGTGCACCCGCACCTTGAGTCGCGCCACCACCGCTGCATCCATCCCGCCGCCGGCCTCCGCCCGCGCCAGCAGCGCGAGCGCCCGGTCGCTCCGTTTCATCTCCAGCAGCGCGATCACCTGCTGCTCGAGTCCAAGGGCCGTCGCGCCCGCCTGCTCGCCCAGCTTGAGCGCATCCTCGTGCCGCCCGAGGGCGAGCAGCGCCGCGAAACGACGCTCGCGGAGCCAGCGCTCGTCTCCCTGCGCCCCGGCCGGAGCCGTCGGGGCCAGCAGACGTCCGGTCACCTCCACGATCCGCGCATGGTCGTCGGCGGCGGCCGCCGCGGTCACCAGCGCCTCGACGTAGCGTCGCCCCGGATACGCCGCGGCACCCAGTCCCTCCTCCAGCACCTTGATCGCCTGCGCCCGCTGGTTGGCCATGGCGTGGAATTGCGCCAGCGTGATCCGGGCTTCGAGGTCGCCGGGATAGCGGGCGAGGCCGTGCCGCAACATCGCCGCCGCGTCCTGATATTTCTTCTCCAGGAACCACTCCTGTCCCTGGGCGATGAAGGCCCGGCCCTTCTTCTCGGAAATCTCCTGCCGGCGCAGCGGGTAAAGCAGCGCGTCCGTATACGTCAGCAGATTGTGCGGATTGCGCTGCCAGACCGAATGCAGCGCCGTCGCCGCGCCCACGTAGGCCAACGCCCCGCAGGCCGCGCCCCACGCGAGCACGCCGCGCAGGCTGATCGCGAGCCCGCTGTCGGGCTCGCCCTCGACGCGGTCGTAGAAGCCAAAGAGTCCGAGATACCAGCGCCCCCGGATGACCCTGCCCGCGCCCCAGATGAACTTGATGCGCGGAATGGGCCTCATGCCGTGACCGGCGCCGATGCGGTCGGCACCTGCGCGCCGCGGACCGATTCCGCGATATTGCGCAGCTGCGTCTCGGGTTCACCGCGATCCGCGTTGAAGCGCATCGACACGGTCTTCGAGACGCCGCGCTCCTCCATCGTCACACCGTAGATCGCGCTCGCCGCCGCGACGGTGCGCTTGTTGTGCGTGATGATGATGAACTGCGACTCGTGCACGAACTTCTTCAGGAGGTCCGTGAAACGGCCGATGTTCGACTCGTCGAGCGGCGCGTCGAGCTCGTCGAGCAGACAGAACGGCGACGGCTTCACCATGTAGAGTGCGAAAAGCAGCGCCACGGCCGTGAGCGTCTTCTGCCCACCGGAGAGCAGCGTGATGCTCTTGAGTTTCGTGCCCGGCGGCTGCGCCACGATCTCGATGCCGCTCTCGAGGATATCTTCGGCCTGAATCAATTCGAGGTGTGCCCGGCCGCCGCCGAAAAGGGTGAGGAAGGTGTATTCGAAGTTCTTCTTGATCTGCTCGAACGTCACCTGGAACTGCTGCATCGACGTCTGATTGATCTCGTCGATCGCCTTGATCAGGTCGGCCTTGGCGGTCGTCAGGTCGCCGACCTGACCGGCGAGGAAATCGTGCCGCTGCTTCAGTTCGGCATACTCCTCGATGGCGACGAGATTGACGGCGCCCATCGCGTTGAGCCGCTGCCGCAGGGCGTCCACCTCGGCTTTCGCCGCGGTCCAGTCGGTGGACTCCATCGCCTTGAAGTCGTCTTCGGTCGGCTCGCCCCGCTCCTTCTTCTTCCGCCGGCGTTTCGCCGGCGCCCCTTCCGCCCCGGCGGCCGCATCGGCGGCCGGCGCAGCGGGAGCTTCGGCAGCCGGCACCTCATCCTCGTCCTCATCGAGATCGAGCGGCTTGATACCCTCGGGCTCGTCGTCGGCTTTCCACAGCTGGAGCCGCCAGTCGATCAGGCCGATGTTCATGGAGAACTCGCGCGCCACTTCCTCGGCGAGGAACTGCGCGCGCTGCCGGTTCTCCGCCAGCTTCACCTCGGCGGCGCTGAGCTGATCGTGCGCATCTTCGGACTCGTCGCGCACCTCGTGCTGCGCCGACTCGAGGCCATGGATCTCGCGCTCCACGTCCGTGAGTTCGAGGCGGACCTTCTCCACCTGCTCCTGCGCGACGGCAAACGTCTCCGCGAGCTGGCTCGCCCGCGCCCGCTGCTCCTCGGAGGTGCGCTCGAGTTCCGCGACCTGCGCGGTCCACGACTCGATCTCGATCTGCCGCTGGACCAGCAGTTCGCTCAACTGCTGCCGCCGCCGTTCCATTTCGCCGAGACCGCGGTCGATCACTTCGACCTTCTGCCGGCGCTCCGCCAATTCGAGCCGCGCCTGCGCGAGCGACTCGCGCTTCACGTCGCGATCGACCCGCACCTCGGACAGCCGCGTCTCCGTCTGATGGATCTTCTCGCGCTGGGCCGTGGCGGCCGCCTCCGCTTCGGTGAGTCCGGTCTGCGCTTTCTCCCAGCGGGCATGCGCCTCGTTGCGCGCCTGCTCGAGCGAGGAGAGTTCGTTTTCCATCCGGTTCAGCCGGTTGCCGACGTCCTCGAGATTCCGCTGCGCGTTGCGCAATTCCGCCTGCACCGCCGCCACGCTCTGCGTCGCGGCCAGCACATCGCCGCGCCGCTGCTCCAGCGCCTGTTCGGCCTCCGCGAGGCGCGCGTTGAGCCCGTCGATCACGAGCTTCTGCTCATCGTGCGCCTTCTGGTCGTCCGCGAGCGCGCGGCTCGTTTCGCGCAGGTCGATCTCGCGCTGCACGATGCTGTGCGCCGCGCGCTTGCTGCTGTGATGCCCGCCGTAGACGAGGCCGCGCCGGTCGACGAGGTCGCCCTTGCGCGTGGCGACCGCGAGAAACGGGAAACCGGGATTGTCCTTCCAGAACGCCAGGAAGGCATTGAGGTCATCCGCGACATACGATTCGCGCAGCACGCCGAGCGCCGGGTGGCCCGGCTCGGTCTCGGCCACGGCGTCGGTGGCCGGGACCAGTCCGGGCGGGAGTTCGAAGAAACCTTCCGTGCGCAGGCCGATCTCGGTCACGCGCAGCACCGCCGAGCCGATCTGCTCGCCCTCGAGCTGGGAAAGGATCCGCTGCGCCGTCGCGAGATCGCTCACGCAGATCGCTTCCGCGGCGTTGCCGAGGATCGCCTCAACCGCCTTGCCATACTCCTGCTTCACCGCGAGCCCGTGGGTGATGGGCGTGACCTTCGCGCCGTTGAGCGCCGCGTCGAGTCGGCCCTGCAGCACGGCCTTCGCGCCCTCGCCGAAGCCCTCCCACTTTTCCTGCAGCTGCTGGAGCAGCCGCAGCCGCGCGGTGCGCTGCGCGAGCTGCCGGTCGATTTCCTGCAGTTTGCGCTGCGCCTCGCGGAACTCCTTCGTCAGGTCCGTGATCGTCTGCTGGGCCGCGTGGACGTCCTCGTTGGCCCGCGCCTTGCCGATCTGCGCTTCCTCGAAACGCGCCTCGATCTCCGCGACCAGCTGCGTCGCGGCCGACTGTTGCTGGCGCACGCCCTCGAGGTCCTGCGCGACCGAGTCGTGCTTGTGCACGCTCGTCTTCTGGTCGACCTCGTAGCCCGAGCAATCCGTGCGCAGCCGCGCGACCGTGCTCTCGAGCTGGAGGAGATGAAACTTGAACTGGCTCAGGTCCTGTTCGAGCCGCTGCAGCTCGCCCTCGACGACCGTAAGCTCGCGGTTGCGCTCCTGGAACACCGCATCGCTGCCGCCGAGCAGCTCGAGCTGCTGCTGCTTGTCGGAGGCGCCGGAATCGACTTTCTCCGCGACCTCGCGCAGCTGCATCTCGATCTCGCCGAGATTGGCCTGCGACGACTGCAGCCGGTCCTCGAGACCGCTCCGCTTGATCTGGGCGAGATTGGCCGCGTTTTCCGCCGCCTCGCGCTGGGAGCGAAGATCGAACACCGCCTGCTGCGCATCCTGCACCCGCTGGTTGAGCCGGCTCCGGTGCACGCGCTTCTCGGTCAGCGCGGACTCCTGCTGCTCGAGATTGCTCCGCCGCGCCTCCGCCTGCGCGCGCAGGCCGGCGACTTTCGCTTCGAGTTCGCCGAGCGTCGCGCCGAACTGCGCGTGGTGGAAGCCGCTCCACGCCAGCGCGAGGTGCCGCAGCCGGTGGTTGAGCCGCTTGTAACGCATCGCCTTCGAGGCCTGCCGGCGCAGCGAGCCGATCTGCCGGCCCACCTCGCCGATCACGTCGGCCACACGCGCGAGATTCTGGTCGGTCAACGCCAGCTTCTGCAGCGCTTCGCGGCGCTGCGATTTGTATTTGGTGATGCCCGCCGCCTCCTCGAACACCGCGCGCCGCTCCTCGGGCTTCGAGGACAGGATCTGGTCGATCTGGCCCTGCGCCATGATCGAGTAACTGGTCCGGCCGATGCCGGTATCCATGAAAAGCTTCTGGATGTCCTTCAACCGGCAGGGCTGCCCGTTGAACGCATACTCGCTCTGCCCGTCGCGGTGCACGCGCCGCATGATCTCGACCTCGTGGAACTCCGTCCCGAGCTGCTTCTCGCAGTCCGTCAGCAGCAACGACACCTCGCAGATCTGCGACGGCTTCCGCGTGTCGGCACCCTCGAAGATCACGTCCTGCATCTTGCCGCCACGCAGGGCCTTCGCGCTCTGTTCGCCCAGCACCCAGCGGATGGAATCGGCGACGTTCGACTTGCCGCAGCCGTTGGGACCGACGATCGCGGTCACGCCCGGCTCGAACCGCAGCGTGGTCGGATCGGCGAAGCTTTTAAACCCGTGGAGCTTGAGCGCCTTGAGATACATCTGTGGGAAAGCGGTCGATTGAAGAGTCGCTCCGATCACCCGCAACGGAAAAGTCCCGGAGGTTGTTCACAGGCGATTCACGAGCGGGAAACCGACCGCGCCGCGCCCCGCGCGCGATCGCTCCGCCCCCTCCGGCAGCGCCGGAATCGCCGCGGGAAACTCAGGGCGCTCCGCCCGCTGCCGCCGGCAACGTCTGCAGAAACGCCCACACGGCCCGGATCTCCGTGTCATCCAGCCCGCCAAACGCCCGCGGCATCGCCGGATCGATCTCCGTGCCGTCGGGCCGGCGCCCCGTGCGCAGGGCCTGCATGAAATTCGCTTCGGTCCACCCCTTCATCCGACCGGACGCATGGGGCGTAAGGTTGGCCGCCGGCGGCCACTCGGGCGGACCCGCAGCGATCTTCCCGCCGGCAAAGTTGTTGCCGTGGCAGCCCGTGCAACTCGCCGCGACGTAGCGGCCGTAGTCGACGTTCACGCCGATGGTCACGACCGCCGGCTTCACGTTGGCATGATCGATGACGTCCGCCGCCAGCCGGATCTGACCCGTCGTGAGCAGCATCCGCGCGATCGGCCCGAGCGACAACGGCGCGATCGTCCGATCCACCGCCGGCGCCGACTGGAGGTAGGCGATCAACGCGCCCAGGTCGTCGTCGCTGAACGTCGCATAATCCGTCGACGGCATCAGGAAAAGTCCGCGGCCATCGCGGCCGACGCCGTGGCGGATCGCCCGCACAAAGTCCGCGCTGCTGTAGTCCGCCGGCAGCCCGCCGGATCCGCGCGTGAGATTCGGGCCGGTCACACGGCCCATCGCGGGATTCTCGAAGACCGTCTTCCCGCCCAGGTCGGTGCCGTGGCAATCGATGCAGCCGCGCGTCGCCGCGAGGTGCTTGCCGCGGGCGATCGCTTCGGGCTGCGCCGGAATCGGCGGCGTCCGCACGCTGAGCGTGTAGGTCTGGCCGAGCCGGCGGTGGCTGCCGATGTAGATCGCCAGCGCCGCGACCGCGATCACGGCGGCGACCGCGCCGAGCGCATAACCCAGAAACTTCACGAGCCCTTTCATCGCCCGGAGGAAGCCACCGCACCCGTTGCGCGCAAGCGTTTCGTCCACTCCGCCTCCCGCGAGCCGCGCCGGCCGCTTTTGCCCTTGCCGCTCCGGATGTGCCTTGAACCATCGCCCGACCGTGGTTCCCGACTCCGACTACCGCATCAAGCTGCAGGTCTTTGAAGGCCCGCTCGACCTCCTGCTGTTTCTTATCCGGAAGAACGAGCTCGATATCTACGACATCCCGATCGAGTCGGTCACCAAGCAATACGTCGCGGCACTCCACGCGATGCAGCAGCTGGACCTCGAGGTGGCCGGTGAATTCTTCGTCATGGCGGCCACGCTCATGGAGATCAAAAGCCGCATGCTGCTGCCCAAAGGCCAGCACGCGATCGATCCCAATGCCGACGACGAGGAAGTCGATCCGCGCTGGGAACTCGTGCACCAGCTGCTGCAATACAAGAAGTTCAAGGAGGCGGCGGCAAAACTCGCCGAACTCGTCGAGACCCGGCAGAACCTGCTCGCCCGCCACGTTTCCACCCTCGCCAACGATCTCGTCGACCGTCCGCTCAAGAACGTCGACCGCATCGAACTGTGGAACGCCTTCAACATCGTGCTCCGCCGCCTCGCCGAAAAACTCGTCGTCGGCGAGATCCACGATGAGGTCGTCACCGTCGCGGATCAGATGGAGTGGCTGCTCGAGCGCACCCGCGCCGACCGCACGTTTATCTTCGGCCAGTTGTTTCCTGAAGGCGTCACGCTCCGCCGGCTCGTGGCCACGTTCCTCGCGATGCTCGAGCTGACGCGCCTCAAGAAACTGCGGCTCCGGCAAAACGAGGCCTTCGCGGACATCGTCGCGGAAGCCGTCGTCGAGACCCCGCCGCCGGCAGTCGAGAACGCGGCGCCCGCCGCAGAGGCCGTCGAACCGGAGCCGGTCGCCGCCGCCGGCGAGAGCGCCGTCGCCGCTGCGGCCGAAACGGCGCCGGCCAGCGCGACGGAAAACACCGCGGCGCTTCCGGCGACGGACGCTCCCGTCCTCGCCGCGACGACCGAAATTCCAGTGCCCGCACCTGCGGCCGGGCCCGATCCGCGCCCCGGCGAAAACCCGCTTGAAACTCCCTCCAACCCACCCACGGTGACGACGTGAGCAAAGACTCCAGCAAGCCCGCGCGGAAAAAACGGCAGCCCAAGGTCAGCGGCCTTCTCGGCGTCGGGCTCGACAACGAAGACGGTCACAAGCGCATCACCACGGGCGACAAGTTCGTGCTCGTCGGCGGCTCGCAGGAAACGCACGAGAAGATGACCGAGACCGTCGTGAAGACCTTCGAGGAGCTGAAGCGGCGCGACAAACACCTCGAGAACGTCGACCCGCGCGAGCTCGCCGAGATCCTCGACAAGTCGCGTCCGCGCTGATCCGCCCGCGCGATGTCCGGCGCCTCCCGCCCGCAGCGCTCCGACCCGCCGGCCGGCGAGGAAACGGCGACCGTGCCCTCGTGGGTGGTCGGGTTGTGCGGCGTCGCCGCGGTTGCGTCCGTCCTGTTTTCGATTCTCCTGTTTTTGAACCGCTAATTCACATGTCCGAAAAGATCGCCAACCTCACCACCGAGTCCTTCAAGACCACCGTCACCTCGTCGGCCACTCCCGTGCTCGTCGACTTCTGGGCGCCGTGGTGCGGCCCCTGCAAGGCGATCGCTCCCATTCTCGAGGAACTGGCGACCGAGCTCGATGGTAAGCTCAAGATCGCGAAGGTGAACATCGACGACAACGACAGCATCGCCGCCGAATACGGCGTGCGCGCGATTCCGACCATGATTCTCTTCAAGGGCGGCGCGGTCGCCGAGACGCTCGTGGGCATGATGCCCAAGCCGACGCTCAAGGCCAAACTCGCCGCCCACCTCGGCTGAGCGTTCAGAGCGCCAGCCCGACCGCGAGCAGCAGCGCGTAGAGCGCCAGCAGCTTTCCCGTATCGCCCAGCAGAGCAATCAGCTCGCTGGGCGATTTGCTTTCCCGCAGTCGCCGCGCGTGCCGGAACGCGAGCGGCGTCAGCGCCAGCGGAAGCAGGCACCACGCACCGTAGCCGCGCCAGGCGACCAGAGCCACCGGCACCGCCGCCGCCAGCAGCAGCGAAGCGGCGAACTGCACCCTCGCCGCCGGCCGGCCGAGCCGGACGACCAGCGTGCGTTTGCCGGCGACCGCGTCGGTCTCCACGTCGCGATAATTGTTCACGACCAGAATATTCGCCGCCAGGGCGCCGACACCCGCGCCGGTGAGCAGCGCCTCCCACGTCAGCCGCCCGCTCTGCACGAAGTAGGTGCCGCCGACCGCCACGAGACCGAAGAAGAGAAAAACAAACACGTCGCCCAGTCCGTGGTAGGCCAGCGGATACGGTCCGCCGGTGTAGGCGATGCCGCACAGGATGCTCGCCACCCCGATCGCGAGCAGCCACGGACCGCCCCAGTAAATCAAGCCCAGCCCGAGGCAGAAGGCCGCGGCAAACGTGCCGATCATCGCGCGCTGCATCGTCGCCGGCGACACCAGCCCCGCTGCCACCGCGCGGCGCGGGCCCACGCGTGCCGCCGTATCGGCCCCTTTCACGAAATCGTAGTAGTCGTTCGCGAAGTTCGTGCCGATCTGCACCAGCAACGCGAACCCGAGGCACAGAAGCACCGGCGCCGGCGCAAACGTGCCGTCGTGCCACGCGAGGCCGGCGCCCACCAGCACCGGGGCGATCGCCGCCGGCAACGTGCGGGGCCGCGCCGCCCCGAGCCAGATCGCGCGCGCCGCCGGTCTGTCGTCAGGCAGCGCCCGCATGCATCGGCTTGCGCGTGAAAACCACGAGCGGCTTCCGGAAAAGCAGCGACAGCAGCACCGGAAGGAAAATCAGCACCGCCGCGCTGATCGAGAGCAGGCGCGACGTCTCCCCGAACACATACGAAAAAGCGACCAACACCCCCGCGTAGACCGTGAGAAACCCCTCGGCGTTGCCGAACATCGGGTTGAACGCCCACACCAGAATGAAGCCGAAGAGCGCCGGCCAGTGCCCGCACAGGCACACGGACAAGCCCGCGAGATAGAAGATCGGAGCGTAGAAGGACAGGCGGCCACGCTCCCGCCGCATCACCTGGATCAGGAGTCCGATGAGCATCAGCCCGACCTGCGTCGCGAGCACGAGCTTGGCGCCCCCACCGGCCGCCTTGGGTCCGAGGGCGATCGCCGCGTCGATCCAGTGCGAGCCCACGAGCGCAAGGCCTCCCGCCAGGCCGCGGAGCAGATCGAAGTAATTCCGGATCTTGCCGAACTCCTCGAACGTCAGCCGCGGATCGCCGGGCTCACGCTTCCACGATTCCTTCGCCGAGGAGCTCCGGCGCTGACGCGCCGCGAATACGCGGCCGATTCGCATCCACTGGCGGGGAAACCAAAGAAGCACGAGAGCTACGACCAACAGTGGGAGATCGACAGACATACGCGGGAGAAAGCGAAAGAGCAGCAGGCCGGAGCCATGTCAACGTGCCCAAACGGACCTGCCGGGAATTCTCTTAGGACGGTCCGGCGCCGGCACCGTCAGGGCGCGCGCGGCGAGTAAGCTTGGGCTCCATCCAGACCCAATTCGCGCTCGAGATCCCGGATCCGACCGAGGACCACCTCGGCGGCCGCGGCCTCGTCTCCTGCCGGGAGTTTCGGGTGCAGCTCCTTCAGCCACGCGAGCGCCTCGGCCTTTCGGCCCATGCGCCGGAGCAGTTCGCCGTGCAGCCGCGCCGCAAAATAAGGTCCCCTCGGCTGCTCCCACGCGCGCCGGTAACTCTGCGCCGCGGCCGCGGGATCCCCCAACCGGTTGAGTTCGATGTTGGCCCGCTCGACCCACAGCTCGGCATTCCGCGGATGCATCCGCATGCCCTGCTCGAGATGCCGGATCGCGTGCATCGCCTGTTCGTGCACGATGCGGGCCTGTGCCGGATCGGGCATGCGTTCATACCCGCCCGCGACCTCGATCCGCCACACCGGCACATCGTAGGCGAGGATGCGCGCCCCGTTGAGCCAGAAGTAAACCGGCCGCGGATCGATCGTCGCGACCAGGCGAAGGAGCGTCTCGACCGCCGCCGCGTCCCGCGTCTCCCACAGCACATACATCCGCAGCCACACCAAATCGGCCACCAGCGCCCGGAAGCCGCCGAGCAGCGCGAGCGTCACCCCCTGCCCCGCCGCCGCGACCGAGGCATCGAGTTGCAGCGCCGGCTGGGTCCGGCGCGCCTCTTCCCACGCCGGGGCGACCAGCCGGCCAAGCAGCGCACCGCCCGCCGCCAGCCCCGCCCCGATCGCCGCCACCGTGATGAGTCTAGACCTCACGTCTCCGGAAGCTGAATACCGCAAGCGCGACCGTCACGACCACGTAGCCCGCGGCATACGCGACGATCGTGCCCACGTGGACCGTGGCCGGCGTGTCGCTCACCACGAGCGCATCCGCGAGCGCGAACACCTGGAAGTTGGGAAACATCGTCGCCACCAGCGCGCTCAGGATCATGCCCGCCGCGGAGCCCGCCCGCGCGTAGCTGTCCTGCGCGAGATACTGCAGGTGACAGATCACCAGGATGAAGAAGCCCACCGCCATCGCGAAGAGCTGGGTCTGCGCGAAACTCGCCACAAGCAGGACAAAACCCGCCAGCACCACGAGCTTCAGCCAGTGCAGCAGCCCGGCGAGCGCGACCGCCCCGAGACTGAGCGCCGGCTGCCCGGCAAAGGCCTCCGGGTTTTCCGCCATCAACTCCGCCTCGCGCCGCCAGAGAACCGCGATGAGCAGCAGCGTGAGCACGGCACAGAAGACCGCCATCAGCGCGACGACGCCGAGGAATTTGCCGACGATGAACTCCGTCCGCCACACCGGTTTGGCGAGCAGGGTCAGCGCCGTGCGGTTGTCGATCTCGCTGAAGAAGAGCTGCGCCGTCGCGACGATCGTGAGCGCCGCGCCGAAAAACGCCATCGCCCCGAAGCCGCAATCGGCGAGAAACTTCAGCTCGGGCGCCCCGAAGTTGAAGTCGCGGAACCAACGCGCGCCGAGCACGAGGCCCAGGGCGAGAAACACGATCACGTTGAACAGCCGCTGCCGCGCCGCCTCCCGCAGCGTGTTCTGCGCGATCAGCGCGACCCGGCGCATCGAAAACGGGACGCCGCTCACGTTCCCTTGCCCTCCGTTCCGCCGCCGGCGCCGCCGCGCCCCACGCGGTCGAGAAAGATCCGATCCAGCCGCGAGCGCGGCGTCTCCACCGCCTCGAGCCGGCGCCCGCGCGCCGCGAGCCACGCCCGGAGCTCGGCGAGTTCCGTCTCCGGCAGCGCCTCCACCACCAGCGCCTGCCGGTCCGCCCGGCCGACGAGCGAAGCCACCGTGCCCTCCACCACCAGCCGCCCCCGGTCGAGGATCGCGACGCGATCGCAGATGTCCTCGATCTGCCCCAGCAGGTGCGAAGTGATGAGGATCGTCTTCCCTTCGGCCTTCAGCCGCAGGATCAGCTCCGAGATCGCCGCCGCGCCGACCGGATCCACTCCCGCCGTCGGCTCATCGAGGATCAGCAGCCGCGGGTTGTGCACCATGGCCTGCGCGAGGCCCACGCGTTGCAGCATGCCCTTGGAATAAGTGCCGACCGTCCGGTCCGCCGCTTCGCTCAATCCGACCGCGGCCAGGACCGACGCCACCCGCGCGTGCAGTTCCGGCCCGCGCAGACCGCACATCTGGCCGTAAAAGCGCACCAGTTCCCGCCCGCTCAGGTAGCGGTAGAAAAACGGCGACTCCGGCAGATAACCCACATCGCGCCGCGCCTCCACGCGCGCGCTCGGAATGCCAAACACCCGCGCCTCGCCTGCCGTCGGTTCGAGCAGGCCGAGCAGCATTTTGATCGTCGTGCTTTTGCCCGAACCGTTCGGACCGAGCAGGCCAAAGATTTCCCCCGGGGCGACCGCAAGATCCAGACCGTCGACCGCGCGCAACTTCACGCCGCGCAGGCCGACCGCAAATTCCTTCACCAGCCCGCGCAGCTCGATCGCCGGGATCGGTGGGTGCGCCTGGGACTCCGCCGTCGCTTCGCCCATGGCACTCAACGGATCACGAAGCCGCTGAACGTCGCCGCCCGCTTCCGCCCCGCCCGCTCCACCTTGCGGATGTAGCCGTGCATGCGCTCCTGCACCGCCTCGACAAACGCGTTCACCTCCGCGACCGCGCCTTCGGCCTCCAGTTGCACGCGACCGTCCGCGAGATTGCTGACGTGACCGGCGACCTCGAATTCCCGCGCCACCTGCAGGACCGCATAGCGGAATCCCACTCCCTGCACATGGCCGCCGAAGAAAACCGTTTCGTGATGCACCTCTGCCATTTGGGTCGACGAGCTTCAGCCGCGGACCCGCGCGTTGAAAGTCAGAAATCGAACGCCCCACGCGCCCACGCCGCGCGCGGGCACCGGTGACCGGATTTTTATTTGCGTTTCGATCCGGCCGCTCCTCAGTTTCGCCCCAAGAGATGAGCAACTTCGATTCCGACGGCGGCTCAGAGAACCAGTGGGACGATCGCGGCGAATTGGCTTGGAACGAGTTCGATTGGGAACGCTACCTGCGCGGGCAGGACGAAGCGATCCAGCGCTACCTGGCCTTCTACCGCGCCGCACAAAGTTCGGACCGGATCGACGAGGTCGCGGAGAAGATGCAGTGGGGCGAAGACGAATGGACCGAGGAGTCCGAAACGATCGCCAGCGCGGACTCCGACGAGGATGACGACGAGACCGATGCGACGGACGACGTCTACACCGTCCACAAGAACCCGATCTTCATCGCGACCAAGGCGATTCACCTCGGCCTGCACGGCTCGTGGCAATCCGTCGCCGGCGATGCCAGCAAGGTGCCGCAGGCGCTTGCGCTCGACATCCTGTCCGCGCTTCACCGCGGCGAGGAGCACGCGGTGCAGGCGATCCACGCCCTCGATTTCGGCGACTACGCGATGGCGGTCTCGCTCTTCAAGCGCGCCCTCGCCGCCTTGAACGCGACCTTCGCGTTGCTCAACGACGACGCCGCACTCCGCCACCGCGCCGTGAGCGCCTGGCGCGACGCCGCGCTGCCCGCCCTGTTCGACCTGCGGGAAATCTGGCTGCGGGTGATCGCGGAATGCCGCGACGAACTCGATCGGCCCGTGGACGACGAGAGTTGAGCGGCGGCGGATCGCCGGGCGCGACGCCGCGCGGCGAACTCGGGAATCTCCTGAAATCCGCCTTGCACTTTCATCCGCCCGCGTTTGCCTGCGGGCGTGTTCCGGAGAGGTGGCTGAGTGGCCGAAAGCGGCGCTTTGCTAAAGCGTTGTAGGTGTAAAAGCCTACCGGGGGTTCGAATCCCCCCCTCTCCGCCACTTTTTCCGCGCGCTCCAGCGGGTGACCATGCGCCGGACGCCGTGGTCTCGGCTCAGCGCTCCCCGTTCCCCGAAGTATCCCCGGCTGCGACTGCCCCGCCGCCGCAGGCGTGGCGGGCGCGATATTCGCGCGGCGTCAGCCCGCACTCGCGGCGGAACATCGCGCTCAGATACTCCACGTGCTCGAAGCCGGTGGCAGCCGCGATCTCCCCGATCGGCAGGCTGGTGCGGACCAGCAGCTCGCGCACCCGTTCCATCCGCAGACGGCGCATATGCGCGTGGGGACTCGTGCCCAGCACGGCCTTGAAGCGCCGCTCGAGCGCCGTCCGCGCCATCGGCACGGCGCGCAGCAGCTCCTTGACGTTGCCTCCGCTCGCCGCGCGGTCGCGCATCAGACGCAGCACCTGCGCCAGCTTCGGATCGCCCACGGCCCCCACGTCGGTGGATTGGCGCGCCGCCACGCCGAGCGGCGGAATCTCGTGCAGCGCCACCGGCACCCGCCGGCCGCGCATCGCGCGCGCGAGCAGCGCGGCCGCTTCGTGGCCCGCGCGGCGCGCGTTGGGAATCACACTCGAAAGCGGCGGATCGCTCAGCTCGCACAGGAGTTCGTCGTTGTGCACCCCGATCACGGCGACTTCGTCGGGCACGCTCAGACCCGCCTGGCGGCAGGCCGCCAGAATCTGCTGCCCGCGGCCATCGAGGCAGGCCAGCACCCCGACCGGCCGGGGCAGCGACGGCAACCATCGGGCGATCGCCTCGATTTCATCATCCACCGCCCCGGGGTCGGGACTGAAGAGTGCACAGGTGCCGCCCAAGTTTCGCACCGCGATGGCAAACGCTTCACCGCGGCGCCGCGCCCAGTGAAAGCGCCGGTCGCCGCAATACGCGAAGCTCCGCAGCCCGCGCTGCGCGAGATGCTCGGCCGCCATTTGTGCCGTGCCGGCGGCATCCGTCGCCACCCGGGGAAACACCAGCTCGGGCAACGCCGCGCTCACGTCGATCACCGGCAGTCCGGTCTCACGCAGGCGGCGCGCGATCGCGGCACTCTCGACGCGCGCAATCACGCCGTGTCCGTCCCACCCCTGCCGCAGCCAGTCGGGCACCGCCGCGCCGCGCCCTTGCTCGGTGAGCCGGATCGTCCAGCCCTCGTTCTCGCGCACCCACGCCCGCACCCCCTGCAGCAGATCGCGCGCGTAGCTGTTCGAGGTCTCGATCAGAAGGGCGACTTTACGGGGCGGCGGCATGAGACGGACGCTGACGCGCGCGTCCCCGGCTGCGAAGCGATTTCATCATCAGCGTTGCGCAAGCGACACGTTGCGCTCCGCCGGATCTTCCCGGCGCGCCCCGCCTCCGCGATCCCCCGCAACCGTTGCCACGAGCGCGGACGTGGTCGTTCAGCGGCGGAGCAACCGCAGTTCCCCGGGGCCGTATTTCCTCAGGAAAAATGCGGAATACCTCCTCCCGGCCGGACCGCGCAAGTGGTATCATCGCACGGCACGTCCGTCGTTTCCGTATCCCCGCCCCGCCCCCTCTGTCCGCATGACTCATCAAGGCCTCGATCACCTCGCCATCTGCGTTCCGTCCACCGCCGAAGCCTTGAAGGTCTGGCGCGACCGACTCGGCTTTCCCGTCGTTGCCAGCGAGGTCGTCAACGGCGGCGCGGTGCGACTCACCCACCTCGATCTCGGCAACACGCACCTGCAACTCGTCGAACCTCTCGTGCCCGAGCACCCGCTCCGGACGTGGCTCGCGCAGCACGGGCCCGGCCTCCACCACGTCTGTCTCCGCGTGGCGGATGTCGGCGTCGCGCATGCCGAACTTATCGACTCCGGCTTCGCTCCGCCGTCGCCGCCGCCCCACCAGGGCATCGGTGGGAAACGCGCGCTCTTTCTCGCCCGCGACGCCACGCAGAACGTCCAGGTCGAAATCACCGGTGCCTGATTCCGCTGCGCTTCCCCTGCTGGCGACGTTCGCCGCCCTGCCGGCGATCTGGCCGCAGGAGCTGCTCGCCGCCAACGCCGCGGCAACGGCCGCATCCGGGCGGACCCTCGTCGTCCTCGATGACGATCCGACCGGGACCCAGACCGTGCGCGACATCGCGGTCGTCACGACGTGGGATCCCGCGACCCTTGCGGCGGAGCTTTCGCGGGCCCCCGCCTGTTTCTACATCCTCACCAATTCCCGCAGCCTCGCCGCACCTGCCGCGCGCGCGCTGCACCTCGAACTCGCCGCCAATCTCCGGGTCGCGTCGGCCGCCACCGGGCGCGCGTTTGTCGTCGCGAGTCGCAGCGACTCCACGCTACGGGGGCACTACCCGCTCGAGACCGACGCGCTCGCCGAGATCCTCGGCCCGTTCGACGCCACCGTCCTCACGCCCTACTTCGAGGCCGGCGGGCGCTACACGCTCGGCGACACCCACTACGTCGCCGAGGGCGACCGTTTGGTTCCCGCGGCGGAGACACCCTTCGCCCGCGACCCCGCGTTCGGCTACCGCTCCTCGCACCTGCCCACCTACGTCGAGGAAAAGACCGCTGGCCGCACCCACGCCGGCGACGTCGCCTCGATCCCGCTCGAACTCCTTCGCCGTGGCGGTCCGCCGGCCGTCGCCGCGAGACTCGGTGCCCTGCCGCGCGGCGGCGTCTGTGTCGTGAATGCGGCCGCGCCCCGCGACATCGAGGTCTTCGCCGCCGCCACGCTCGCCGCCGAGGCGGCTGGCGCGCGTTTCCTCTATCGCACCGCCGCCGGTTTCGTCGCGGCGCGTATCGGTCAGTCGCCACAGGCCACGCTGCTGGCGCCCGCGGCCTTCAGCCTCCGCAACGCCCATGGCGGTCTCACGCTCGTCGGCTCGCACGTGCCGCGGACGACCGCGCAGCTCTCCGCGCTGCTCGCCACACGCCACGCCCACGCCATCGGGGTGGACGTGCCTGCGCTGCTCGACGAAGGTCGCCGCGGCACGGTGCTTGCCACCACCCTGGCGGCGGTAAACGCCTCCCTCGCCGCCGGCCGCGACACTGTCGTCTTCACGAGTCGAAGCCTCGTCTCCGGTCCCACCCCCGCCGCCAGTCTCGCGATCGCGCGGCGTGTATCCGAAGCCCTGATTCACCTGGTGCGTCACCTTGCCGTTTCCCCGCGCTACCTTGTCGCCAAGGGCGGCATCACCGCGAGCGACATCGCCACGCTCGGGCTCGGTGTCCGGCGCGCCCTTGTGCTCGGGCAGGCCCTGCCCGGCGTGCCCGTCTGGCAGCTCGGAGCGGAGTCCCGCTTCCCCGGCCTGGGCTACGTCGTCTTCCCCGGCAACGTCGGCTCCGAAACCGCCCTCGCCGACCTCGTCGGGCGCCTTCAGCAACTCTCGCGTCCCGCCGGACTCCCATGACCCGCCGCCCCGCGCTGCTACTCATGCCGCTTCTGCTCGTCGACAGCTGGGCCACTGCCGCGCCGGCCGCCAGGGCACCTGTTCGGCAAGCCGTCGCAACTCTCGACACGCCTCACGCTCGCCACGAAACCGCTTTCCTCGCCCTTCGCCCCACCCGCCCCATTCAGCCCGTCGGCATCATCGCCGGCCATTGGGAGGGCCAGGTCGCGTCGCTCGACGTCCTGGATCTCATGGCCCAGCAATCGGCCTGCCTGGACCTGGGTTGCAACTCGCGCGGCCCCGCGCAGCTGCGGCCCGTGACGCACCACCACCCCGGCTTGGATTTCCGCGACGTCCTCGATGACACCGAGCACGTTGCCGAACTCGTGAACGTTTTCGGCGGCCGCGGGTTTTCGTTCACCGCGCGCGTCGAGTTCTGAACGCATTTTCCTTCGGCCAACCATGCGCCCTTTTCCCTGCCTTCCGTCTGTCCTCACTCTCGTCGGCGCCTCCGCTGTCGCTCAAGTCGCTCCGCCCGCCGCGTCCTCCAACCGCGAGTCCGTTGTGCTCTCACCCTTCGTAGTCAGCGACTCCTCGGAAGTCGGCTACCTCGCCACCGAGACGCTCAACGGCACGCGCCTCAACACTTCGCTCAAGGATCTCGGCGCACCCATGACGATCTTCACCGAGGAGCTGATGCGCGACCTCGGCGCAAACACCATCAACGACATCCTCGCGTTTGCGCCCAACACCGATCCGTTCGTCGGCTCGCTCAGCGACACCGTCGGCAACGGCGGCGAGTTTCTCACCAACTCCGTCCAATACGTCACGCGCGGCGGCACCACCAACGTCGTCGGCCAGAATTTCTTCGGCACCGTCGTCCCGCCCGACCGCTACAACGCCGAGAACTTCACCTTCACCCGCGGCCCCAACGCCATCCTCTTCGGCCTCGGCAATCCCGCCGGCGCCTTCACGTCATCGACGAAGCGCGCCCGCTTCAAAGACCGTTACTCCGCCGAATACCGCACCGACAACTACGGCAGCACCCGCGGTTCCCTCGACCTCAACCGTGTGCTCGTTCCCGGCAGGCTCGCCCTCCGCTACGCCGGCCTCGTCGAAAACAGCGCCGGCTTCCGCGAGCCGTCGGACGGGCTGCAGCGCCGGCACTTCGGCACCGTCACGTTCACGCCCTGGAAACCGACCACGCTGCGCTTCGAGTTCGAGAACGGCCGCCACCACCGCACCGTCGTGCGGCCGTGGCCGGTCTACGACGCTGTCACCGGCTGGCTGCGCGCCGGTTCCCCGCTGCTGCCCACGGCCGGCTCGCCCACCAACACCCCGGGAATCCAGAACGTCGGCGCCAACCCCACGCTGGTCCTCACCGCTTTCTCCCCGGCCGGCACACCGGTCGAGCCGATGAGCTGGCGCAACATGGGCCGCAGCGCCAACCCCACGTTCCCCACCGTGCCCAACTGGAGCAACCTCAAGTCCGTCTCCGACGCGCGCCTCTTTCCCCTTGAAGCCAACGTGGACGGCCTCGGTTCCTCCCGCACCGCCCGCTTCAACGTCTGGACGGTCTACGCCGAGCAGCAGCTCGCGCCCGATCTCTTCGTCGAGGCCGCGCTCCACCGCGCCCGCGATCGCTCGCTCGTGAACAACTCCTTCGTCGGCAACTTCGACCGCCTCTACGTCGACGTGAACCGCCAGCTCCCCACCGGCCAGCCCAACCCCAACGTGGGCAAACTCTACGTCGAGTCTTTCGGCACGATCATCCCCACGCTCGGCGACAGCCTGACCAAGCGCGCCACGCTCTCCTACACTCTCGATTTCGCCGCGAGGCCGCCGCGCTGGCTGCGCTGGCTCGGCCGGCACCAGGCCGCCGTGTTCTTCGAGAGCGGCGTCAACGACGACTTCGATCTCGGCAACCTCCGCACCCAAAACGTGAGTCCGCTCGCGCTCAACACGCGCCTCGGCCTCACCGGCGCCGCCGCCTTTCCCGCCGCCATCACGAACAACAACAATCGCGTCTGGCAGCGCTTCTATCTCGATCCCGCGACGGGCGCCACGAGCGCCGGCCGCGATCTCACCTCGGTTTACCCGACGCTCTACGCCGGTCAGCCGCTGCCCGCTGCCAACGCCAACGGCGTCACGCCCGTCTTCGCCCATATCGGCAACGGCGGCACGGCCGCCACCACGCGTCTCATCACCCGCGCCCTCGCGCTGCAGAGCTTCTTCTGGGATCGCCGCATTGTCGCGACCTTCGGCTGGCGCGACGATCGCCAGACCAACTGGCGCACAGGGCCCGGCACCGGCGACGCCAACGGGCTTTTCCCCTACCCCGGCGACTTCGATGCCCGGCGCGACGCCCCTGCTTCGCGCCGCGACCGCGACGGCCGCACCTTCACCCGCGGCCTGATTTTCCACGCGCGGCCATGGCTCAGCTTCTACTACAACCAGTCGAACAATTTTCAGCCCAACGACTCCGCGCGCAGCGTCTACGGCACGCTGTTGCCCAACCCCGAAGGCGAGGGCCGCGACTACGGGATCAAGTTCAGCGCGCTCGGCGGGAGAATCCGCGGCGACGTTTCCTACTACAAAAACTTCTCCACCAACCGCGCCGACAGTTCCGTCCGCAACGGCATCCACGGCAACCTGCAGGGCGACCTGAACAACATCTGGTCCACGGTCAACGCCCTGACCGGTAATCCAAAATACAACGCGCCGCCCTACGCCACGGGGCTGTTCCAATGGAGCGACCTCAACACCGGCTACTCCGACGGCTACGAGGCCAGCGTGACCGCCAACCTCACGCGCTCCTGGCGCCTCATGGTCAATGGCAGCCGCCGCGGCGAGGGCCGCACCCTCGAGCGCGGCGCGATCATTCGCGGCTACCTCGCCGAGCAGCTCCCCATCATCAAGGCCAACGCCGACTGGCTGGCGGCACCCTCCGCCAACGACGCCTCGCGCTCCATCGCCCAGATCGTCGGCCAGATCGAGAACTCGCTCGCCAACTTCAACGCGCTATCCGTGCTGCCCGCCGACAGCCTGCTCACCGCGCGGTGGACGTTCAACACCGTCACGAAATTCGACTTCCCCGCCGAGTCCCGGCTGCGCGGCTTCGGTCTCGGCGCCACGGTCCGCCTGCGCGGTCCCGCCGTGGTCGGTTTTGCCGAGAATTCCGGCGTCTTTGATCCCAGCCGCGCCTACACCACCAGCGCCACCCAGGACTACGGCGCGATCATTTCCTACCAGCGGAAGCTGCTCCGGCACGTGGATTGGCGCCTGCAACTGAACGTCAGCAATCTCTTCGAGTCCGGCGGTCTCAAGGTCCAGCGGATCGTCGATCCGCGCGACGGCACCGGCCGCGGCGTCGGCGTCATCTACCGCGTGCTCGAGCCCCGCAGCTACGCGCTCACCTCGGCCTTCACATTTTGAACCATCATGCTCCACCCGTTTCCCTTTCCCCGCAGCCCCGTCACCCTCGCCGCCTCCGACTGTCCCGGAGCCGACTCCGCCTGCGATGAACCCGAACCCGGCAAAATGGACGCCCACCGAACCGCCCCGATGAGAACCCGACGCCTCGTCTGCCTCCTCCTGCTTTTTTCTCCCGGCTTCCTTCTCGGCGCGGCCGAGCCTGCTGCGCCGCGCAAGCCCGCGGTGTGGATCTACACGGACATGTCGGATAAGACGATCCCGGGACAGAATCACATGGGCACGCTCAACGACCCCGACGACATCTCGGCGATGGCGGCCTATCTCCTTTTCGCCGATCAGTTCGATACCCGCGGCATCGTCGTCGCCAGCACCCACCGGTCGGAACATGCCACGACCCCCGATCAGGCCGCCTGGGCAGACGGTTTGATCGGCTCCGCTTTTCGCGCGGAGTCCGCACACCTGAAGCGCGTGCTCGGCGGCGACTTCCCGGCCGACGTTCGCTTCATGCAGTCCGGGATCAAGGCGACCGGGGAGAAATACGACCCTGCGCGCAGTTACACCACGCTCCAGGCCTATCCCACGGTGCGCGCCCTGTTCGACGAAGCGCGCCGCGAGCCGGCGGGCGGCTTGATCAACGTGCTCTGCTGGGGATCGCTCACCGAGCCCGCCATTCTCGTCAACCACGCCATCGCCACCGGCAACACCGGGATTCTCGCCAAGCTCCGTTTCATCGCACACTGGACCGATTCGCCGCTGCACCAGGGCACGCCCGATCACCCGGAGAATGTCGCCAACTGCCGCGAGGACGCCGCCGCCTGCGCCTACCTCAAGCGCATCGCGCGCGAACGTCTCATCGACTACCACGAGTGCGGCGCGATCGGACAGCACGGCATCGTCAGCGGCAGCCCGAAGGGCGCAGCCTACTATGATCGGTTCAAGGTCAGCCGCCTCGGCCGGATTTTCGCCGAGGGCAAATTCGTCCACGACAGCGTCGACCACTCCGACTCGGCCACGTTTTGGGTGCTGCTCGGAAACTGGGGCGTGAGCCTGAAGGACATTCCGCCCGACGGCACCAACAACGCGGCCCGCGAGCTGGCCAACGAGAAAGCCTTCAAGGCCTGGTCGCGCCGCATCCACGACGAGCTGCTTCGCCGCGCCCGCGCCGCCGCGGGAGTCGCTTCCGACGACGCTGCCGCCGCCCCGAAGAAGATGTAAGCCGTCATGCCCGCCAACCGACAGGAACGTTCCTCCGCGTTCACCCGCTCCGCCTGTTCCGTCTCCTCACGCCCTGCTCCTCACCGCCGCCGGACGGCGCCTGCTCTTCCGCACCTCCTGCGGCGGCAACTCCGTGCCCAAGGAGCACGTCCGCCGCTCCTCCGACTGCCTCCTCCTGCCCGGCAACGGCGTGAGCGATCCCACGCGCATCGCCGAAACGGTGCCGCTCACGCGCCAGGTCGCCGGCTGCACGCCCAGGCCGCTTTTTGCCACGAGGGCGATCACTTCAACTGCGAGGTGTGCGTGAGCGACTTCACCGCCGCCGTCGGCGTATACTGCAGGCGGGGCTGCTTCGCTTTCCGCATCCAGCGCGAGGTCCATCGCGATGGTATCAACCCACCACGCAAACCCGGTTTCTTCCACCTCCGCGCCAACCTCACGGGCAGCTCTCCGGCCAGACCCTGATTTCCGCCGCCCCACCCGTTTTCCTCCGCCGTCCCCATGCACCTCCGCGCCTTTCTCCCCGGATTCCTCGCCCTGTCGACGCTGCTGCTTGCCGCCGCTCCGCCACCGCTCGCGCCCGCCGACCTCGTGTTTGCCGAGCAGGGCGGGCTCGTCGCCGTCGAGGCCGAGCATTTTTTCCAGCAGGAACTCGCCGGAAACCGTGCGTGGTATCTCACCACGCCGCACTCGCATCCGAAGCTTACGCCCGACACCGACGGCACGCACGTCGCAGGCGCGAGCGGCGGCGCCTACCTCGAAGCGTTGCCCGACTCGCGGTGGACCCATGACGAGCCGCTGGTCCACGGCGAGAACTTCTCCAACGAGCCCGGCAGGATGGCCGTGCTCTCCTACCGGGTCCGCTTTGCCACACCCGGACGTTATTATTTCTGGGCACGCATCTACTCCACCGGTGGCGAGGACAACGGCATGCACGTTGGCCTGAACGGCCAGTGGCCCGAGAGCGGCCGCCGCTGGCAGACGATCAAGAAGGACGCCTGGCAGTGGGATAGCCGTCAGCGCACCGAACAAGTCCACGTCGGTGTGCCGGGCCAGCTCTACCTCGAGGTGCCTGCGGCCGGCGACCACGTCGTGCAGATCTCCATGCGCGAGGACGGCTTCGAGATCGACAAGTGGCTCATGACAACCGACGCGAATTATGTGCCCGCAGGCATGGGTCCCGCGCCACGCATCGCGGCCGGCCGTCTTCCCGCCGCCTTCGCGATGCCGGCAAACTACCGGGATTCCGCACCGCTCACCTCGCCGCCGCCGAAGCGGGCGACGCCGAAGAAGCAGACGACCGCGAAACAACCGGCCGCCACCACCCTCGCCGCGGCCGCCTCCACCACCGTCACCGCGGCCTCGCTCCCGCTCGCCGGCACCGGCTACCACCTCGAGCAAGAGAAGTGGGCCGCGATCGAGCCTGGGCAACGCCAGGACGCCGCGGTCAGGTTCCCCGTCCCCGTCCGCAACGGACCGTATCGCATCGAACTCCACACCGTCGGCGAAAACATCGGCGGCTCCACCTACGAGGTGTATCTCGCCGACCAGCTGCTCGGCCGCTTCGAGAATCCCCTGTCCAATCGGCCCCTCGAGGAAGGCGAACGCTTCCGCGCCGTCTGGTTCGACGTCGATATCAGCGAGGGCACCCACCTCGAGGTCCGTTCCCGCACCGCCTCCCGCGACGGCCGGGAATGGAGCCGCGGCCGCTGGTCGAAGGTGGTGTTCATCCCGCGCACGGGCGAGGTCGGCCACGGCCGCTCGCAACTCACGCTCGCCGCCGCGCAGCGCGCCCAGCTCTTCCGCCCCGTGCCTCGCCGGCCGGCCGGCGACGCCTCCGTCCGGATCGCGGGCGAGCTCCGCCAGTGGCACAAGGTCACGCTCGACCTCGCCGGCCCGTTCGCCGCCGAGACCGACACGACGCCGAATCCGTTTACCGGATACCGCTTCGACGTCACCTTCACCCACGAGTCCGGCGCACCGTCGTATCGGGTGCCCGGCTACTTCGCCGCCGACGGCCGCGCCGCCGAGACCTCCGCCACCGCGGGCACGGTCTGGCGCGCGCACCTCTCGCCCGACAAGCCCGGCCGATGGAACTACCGCGTCTCGTTCACCGCCGGCCCAGACGCATCGACCTCGGGCGGCGGCTCGGCCCTCGCCCCTTACGACGGCCGGACCGGGTCGTTCACGGTCGCGGCCACCGACAAGACCGGGGCCGACTTCCGGGCCGAAGGACGGCTCACCTACCGCGGCGGCCATTACCTGATCGCCGCCGGCACGGGCCGGCCTTTCCTCAAGGCCGGCGCCGACGCCCCCGAGACGCTGCTCGCCTACACCGACTTCGACGACACGCTCGCCCTCAAGCGGGAGGTCCCGCTCAAGACCTGGAGCCCGCACATCCGCGACTGGCGCCCCGGCGATCCGACGTGGCAGGGCGGCAAGGGCAAGGGCCTCATCGGCGCGATCAACTACCTCGCAGCCACGGGCGCCAACGCCGTCTCGTTTCTCACCTACAACGCCGCCGGCGACGGCGACAACGTCTGGCCCTTCGTCGCCCGCGACGAGAAATTCCACTACGACTGCTCGCGCCTCGACCAATGGGGCATCGTCTTCGAACACGCGCAGAGCCGCGGCGTTTTTCTTCATTTCAAGCTCCAGGAAAACGAGAGCGACGACGACCGCATCGGACCCCAGGGCCGGCCCGGCCGCGTCCCCGAATCCCTCGACGGCGGCGCCTGCGGTCCCGAGCGGCGCCTCTACCTGCGCGAGCTGATCGCACGCTTCGGACATCACCTCGGGCTCAACTGGAATCTCGGTGAGGAGAACACCCAGTCACCCGAGGAACAGCGCGCGATGGCGCAGTTCATCCAGGACACCGACCCCTACGACCACCTGATCGTCATTCACAGTTTTCCCAACCAGCAGGACAAGGTCTACCAGTCACTGCTGGGCAACCAGTCCGTGATCACCGGCGCTTCGACTCAGAACAGTTGGAAAGCCGCGCACCAATGGACCCTCAAATGGGTGCGGGCCTCCTCCGCCGCCGGCCGTCCCTGGGTCGTCTGCAACGACGAGCAGAATCCCGCGAGCCTCGGCGTGCCGCCCGACCCGGGCTACGGGGGCTATGCAGGCAGGGACAACACCGGCAAGCCCGTCGGCTACGACCTGCACGACATCCGGAAAAACACCCTCTGGGGCACTTTCATGGCCGGCGGCGCCGGCGTGGAATACTACTTCGGCTACCAGCTCCCCGAAAACGACCTGCTCCTCGAGGATTTCCGCAGCCGCGAAAAATCGTGGGACTACTGCCGCATCGCGCTCGCTTTCTTCCGCGACCACGGGATCCCGCTCCAGAATATGACCAACGCCGACGAACTCGTCGGCAACATCGGGCACGACAACACCGCCTACTGCCTCGCGCAGCCTGGCGCGCTTTACCTCGTCTACCTCCCGCAGGGCGGCGCCGTGCCGCTCGACCTCACCCGCGCTCCCGGCGAGTTCGCGCTCTCATGGTTCAACCCCCGCGCCGGCGGCGCACCCAGGCCCGCGGGCACGATTCGTGGCGGCGCAAGCGTCACGCTCACCGCGCCCGACACCGACGACTGGCTCGCGCTCGTGCGCCGTTGATCCATTTCTATCCGTCGCATGACCACCTACCGCATCGCAGTCCTGCCCGGCGACGGCATCGGCCCCGAAGTCATCGGTGCCGGTCTCGAGGTGCTGCGGGCCGTCGAGGCCCGTCTGTCCGCGGTGCGCTTCGATTGCTTCGAACTCTCCGTCGGCGCCGGCGAGTATCTGCGTCACGGCGACCCGCTGCCGGCCACCGCACTCGACCGCATGCGGGAAGCCGACGCCATCCTGCTCGGCGCGATGGGACTGCCCAGCGTGCGCTGGCCCAACGGCGTGGAGATGACGCCGCAGATCGACATCCGCGAGAAGCTCGACCTCTACAACGGCGTCCGCCCCCTTCGGCTCTACCATGAATCGCACACGCCGCTGAAGGGCTACGGCGGCAGCGGGCGGCCGATCGACTTCGTGATCGTGCGCGAGAACTGCGAAGGCCTCTTCTCCGACCGGCTCGCGCCGCGCCCCACCGGCCGCGACTTCGAAACCGACACGCTGCGAATCACGCGCCGCGGCGCCACGCGCGTCTGCCGCGAGGCCTTCAAGCTGGCCCGCACCCGCCGCCGCCACTGCACCCTCGTCGACAAGGCCAACGTTCTCCCGTCGATGGCGTTCTTTCGGAGCGTGTTCGACGAGGTCGCCCGCGAGTTTCCCGACGTGCGGACCGACCGCATCTACATCGACGCCATGGCGCTGTTCCTCGTGCAGCGGCCGGAGTCGTTCGACGTCATCGTGACCGAAAACATGTTTGGCGACATCCTCTCCGATCTGGGTGCCGGCCTGGTCGGCGGCATGGGTATGGCTCCCTCAGCCGACCTCGGCGACGAGCACGGTCTCTTCCAACCCTGCCACGGCACCGCACCGACGATCGCCGGTCAGGGCATCGCCAACCCGATCGCCACCGTGCTCTCCGTCGCCATGTTGCTCGACTGGCTGGGGCATCCGGAAACCCGACGCGGCGCCCGCATGATCGAGGCCGCCGTCGCGCGCGTCTGCGGCGATCCCGCCAACCGCACCACCGATCTCGGCGGCACGCTCCGCACCGACCGGATCACCCACCTCGTCTGCCAGTCTCTGCCATGAAATCCCTGCTCACCGCATCGTTCCTGCTCGCTGCCGCACTCGCCGCTCCCGCGGCGGAACCGCCGTGGCGCGAGCTCTTCAACGGCCGCGATCTCACCGGCTGGCGCATCGTCGGCGCCGAGCCCAAGGCGCGCACCTGGGTCGAGGACGGCGCGCTCGTCGGCCACATGGTGCGCGGCACGCCGGAGCATACGTTCTTCTGCACCGAGGAGTCGTTCGGCGACTTCATCCTCGAACTCGAGAGCTTTCAGACCGGCGGTTTCAACACCGGCATCCTGTTCCGTTGCGTCGAGACGCCACCCACGGCCTCGGTGCGCCTGCACGGCTATCAGGTGAAGATCGACCCATCGCCCACGCGGCGCTGGACCGGCGGCATCTTCGACGACTACGGCCGCAACTGGCTCTGGCTCCAAACCCTCGAGACGGACGAGCGCGCCCGGGGCGCTTTTCGTTTCAACGAATGGGCGCACTTCCGCATCGAGGCCATCGGCCGCACGCTCAAGGTCTGGGTCAACGGCGTGCCGACCGCCCACCTGCTCCACGACAAATACACGCGCGGCCCCATCGCGCTGAAGATCCACTCCTTCTCCGCCAAGGGAGACCCGGAGCAGGAGAAGAACCTGATCCGCTTCCGTCGCGTGCGCATCCTCACCACCGATCCCGCGCGCCATGCCCGGCCGATCGACCTGCCCGCCCGCGAAGCGGACCCGACGCAGAAGATCCTGCCGCGACCCTGAGTCCATGCCGCGTCTCATCGACCTTACCCTGCCCCTCGTCCCCGGTCAGCGCGGGGTGGCGATGGAGCCCGCGTTCACCATCGCCCGCGACGGTTGGAACGGCGCGACGTGGCATCTCTATTCGCATGCCGGCACGCACATGGACGCGCCGCTCCACTTCGCGGTCGGCCACGAGACGATCGACACGACACCGCTCGAACGCTGCCTCGGCCCCGCGTGGGTCGTGAATCTCGTGCCCATCGCGCCACGCACCCTCCTCACCGTCGCCCATCTCGGCGCGGTGGCCGACAAAGTTTCCCCGGACGACAGCCTGCTCCTCCGCACCGACTGGCACCACCATGCCGCCGACGCCACGGTCTACCGCGACGCCCTGCCACGCATCGGCGCGGAACTCGCCGAATGGTGCGTGGCCCGGCGGGTGAAGATGCTCGGCGTCGAACCTCCCTCGGTCGCCGACGTAAACCACCTGCCCGAGGTCACGCACATCCATCGTATCCTGCTCGGCGGTGGGGTGACCATCGTCGAGGGTCTCGCCTTCCTCGATCGCCTCGAGCAGCCGAAAGTGTTCTTCCACGCGCTCCCGTTGAAACTCGCCGGCGGCGACGGGTGCCCGGTCCGCGCTTTCGCCTACGACTCGCCGCCCGACGCCTGGCCGCACGCCTGAACGCCGGTCCGCCCTCCGCGCGTCAGCGGCCGTGCCCTTTCCCTCGTCGCCGCTGCACGATGGACCGGAGCTCATCCCGCGGGATCGACGACCGAAACGACACGCGCACCCGCGGACCGAGCGAGCCGCGCCGTTCCGGCTCCACTCGGAACAAAGGCCCTCAAGGGGACGGCGGAACACTCACGAAACCCAGCGCTCCTCCCACCCCGCGGTAACGATCCGGGTGGCAGGTAAGTATCAGGATCTGCAGCCGCGCGGCGTGCGCGCTGAGGACATCCAGCACGCGGTCCTGCCGGACCGGGTCGGTGTTCACCAGGACGTCGTCGAGGATCATGACTTGCGGTTCGTCGGTGGCGAGTTCCTGCGCCACGGCGAGCCGGAGACAAAGGAGCAATTGCTCCTTGGCGCCCTGCGAGAGTTGGTCGAAGGCGTGGGCCTCCTCCCGCGTCCGGCCGATGCCCGCGATCTGCAGCCGCTCGTCGAGAAACACCTGCCGCGCGGGGTCGCCGGTGAGCTCGGCAAACGCCGACGTGAGCCGCTGCTCCAGCGGCGCCAGCACGGCCTTCGTCGCGGCCTGCTTGCGATGTTCGATCAGATCGTGGGCCACGCGGGCGCACCATCCGCGCGCGCGGGCGGCATCGCGGCGCAGGATCGCCTCGGCTTTCTTTTCTTCGAGCTCGGTCTCGCGCGAATACAGGCCCTGCCCCCCGAGAATCTCGAGCGTGCCCTGGGCCTGATCCCGTTCGCTCCGGCGGGCCTGCAGTTCGAGGGCGATCTGCTGGAGCGATGCGGCCGCGCGTTTGTTGCGCTCCGGCAGTTTCTCGAAATCCGGCGGCAGGTCGGCCTGCGTGGCGACGACCCGCGCCTCCGCCTGGACAAACGCCAGCTGCGCAGCCGTCTTGGCGCGCTCGAGTC
>JACCDO010056655.1_pt1 | contig 61536 bp, 84 predicted proteins | sample 7446101 | NCBI WGS metagenome assembly JACCDO01 (sample SAMN15323440, study PRJNA562643) | freshwater metagenome | isolation source: river surface water | place: USA:Blue River Watershed | collected 2017-08-16 | reverse complement strand
TGAAGAAGACTGCTGAGGATTATCTTGGTCATGAAGTTACAAGAGCAGTAATCACTGTACCAGCTTACTTTGGAGATGCTGAGAGAACCGCTACTATCGAGGCTGGTAAAATTGCAGGTCTTGAAGTTGAGCGTATTATTAATGAACCAACTGCTGCGGCTTTGGCATACGGTCTTGATAAAAAGAATAAAGATGCTAAAATCTTAGTATTCGACTGTGGTGGTGGTACACATGACGTTTCAGTTCTTGAAATTGGTGATGGTGTTTTTGAAGTTAAATCAACTGATGGTGATGTTCACTTAGGTGGTGATGATTTCGATAATGCTATTATCAACTGGATGGTTAGTGAATTTAAATCTGAAAATTCAATGGACCTTTCAAAAGATCCAATGGCCCTTCAAAGATTAAAAGATGCAGCTGAGAAAGCTAAGATTGAGTTGAGTTCAACAACTGAAAGTGAAATTAATCTTCCTTACATTACAGCGAAGGACGGAATGCCTCTTCACTTTGTAAAGAAATTAACACGTTCTAAGTTTGATCAATTAACTTCAAGTTTAGTTGATAGAGCTATCAAATGTGCACAAAATGCTCTTACTAATGCTAAGATTAAATCATCAGATATTGATGAAATCATTTTAGTTGGTGGTTCAACACGTATTCCTTCTATTCAAGAAGCAATTGAAAGAACTTTTGGTAAAAAACCAAATAAATCTGTAAATCCTGATGAAGTGGTGGCTATCGGTGGAGCTATCCAAGGAGCAGTATTAACTGGTAATATTAGTGATGTTCTTCTTTTAGATGTTACTCCACTTTCATTAGGTATTGAAACAATGGGTGGTGTATTCACTAAGTTGATTGAAGCGAATACTACAATTCCAACAAGAAAGTCAGAAGTATTCTCAACAGCATCTGATAATCAACCATCTGTTGAGATCCACGTTCTTCAAGGTGAAAGAGCAATGGCAAGAGACAATCGTTCATTAGGTAGATTCCATTTGGATGGAATTATGTCAGCACCTCGTGGTGTTCCAAAAATTGAATGTACTATTGATATTGATGCTAATGGTATTCTTTCTGTAACTGCTAAAGATCAAGCTACTGGTAAAGAGAATAAAATCAGAATTGAAGGTGGTTCACAACTTTCTAAAGAAGAAATTGAAAGAATGAAAGCTGAAGCTGAGGCAAATGCTGAGTCAGATAAAATTGAAAGAGAAAAAGTTGATAAATTAAATCAAGCTGATAATATGATTTTCCAAACAGAAAAACAAATTAAAGAGTTTGATGAAAAATTGACTGAATCTGATAAATCAGAGTTGAACTCAATACTTACAGAACTGAGAAACGCTCATAAGGATCAAGATCTAACAAAGATTGATTCAGAAATGAATAAGTTGAATGAAACTTGGTCAAGAATCAGTACTAATCTGTACTCACAAGCTACTCCAGAACAACCTACTGGTGATGCACAACCACAAGCTGAAGATATTAACTTCGAAGAGGTTAAGTAATCTTAAATAAAAACCCACTCGTTTGAGTGGGTTTTTTTATTTTTAATCTTCATCATCTGGATCAATTTCATCATATCCTCCACCTGTACTTTGTAGACAATAGTTGGCTTTAACAGATTGTGCACTATTTGATAACTCGCCAGTTTCACTATTAAAATACATAAGTGAATCTAAATAAGGAAACTCATCATCCCATTTTTGCAAATCAACAATAATTGTTGGATTACTCTTAGACTCTGATCCCTTTTCTATTGAAAAAGAACTTCCAGAATTTTGACCTCTTTTTGTCCACCATCCATTTCTCTCGGCAAATTTCTTAAATAAATCTACGTCACTGTCATTTGCTGTATAGATTCTATCTACAAATTTATAACCTTCTCTGGTTGTCCAGAGTAAAGCTCTTCCAACTATTTTATTAGACTTATATTTACCATCTGTTACTTTACCAGCATTATCATATAAAATAACTAAATTACAAACATCTGGATTAGCTCTGTAAATGTAGAGATATGTATCAGGAACATCAGCCATACAAGAGTTACCAAGAGTTCCTTTTCCCTCATATGTATAATTTTCATAGTTATACCAGTGTAAAATATCAAATGATTTAACTACATCAAATCTATTAAAGGCATCATTTATAACGTCTATTGTTGATTTGTATTGATTTACAAATTTTTCAATCTCAGCGTCATTTGTTTGAATATCAGCTGCTCTTACAATTGCTCTTACTATTCTACCAATTTTAATTTTATTTCTATTTGTCGACCAAACTTTATCTAAAGATGAATCATAATATTCAAGAGCTTCTTTATTAATTATAGTTTTTTTACCTTTATTTCCACCTTCTTGAGTACACTCAAAAAGACAATATACTTTACCGGTTGTACCAACTGTCTCTCCTAATATTCTACCTACTGTATCAACTTCTGGTTGATATACATTTTGTGGTCTCTCAAAATTTAATCTATCATAGATGTGTTGATTTCTTTCTGAATTTGTTAAATATCTACCACTATCAGTAACTACATATAATTCTTCTTTACCAGCTAGTATTTCTTGAGCCTTTCTTTCAGGAGTGAAAGATACTGAATCATTTTCAGGTGTAGTATCAATATAATTGTATTGAACATCAACATCTTTTGTTTGTAGATCCATTAGACTCTTAGCCAATGGTGTGCCAATTGAGTTTAAAGCACTAAAAAAACTCTTTGAGAAGCTAATTTTAGCCTCAAAGAGTTTTTCTAATTTTCTTTCAAGTATATAATCAGAATAATTAAACATTAACAATTAAAGAATTTTCTTTATATATTAATTTTTTAATTTGATTTGTCAGTCAGCCATACGTGCCAACTTTGTACATCTTTCTACCTTTGAATTTCCTAACCTTATATCCATCTTTGGCCTTTAAACCAGAACCTTCTAAGAATGAATCAAGTGATGTTATTTTTTTGTTTATCCAGATACCTTTTTTTCTGTAATAAATTCTTGCCATAACGTGACCTAGTTCAGTCACATAAATTTGTTCAAGGAGGCCAACACCGTCAGGTGTATCAACCTCAGTTTGGATAAGGTCTTTCAACTCATTTAAATGTTATTTTTTGTTATTATTTTTAATAATACGTTATATATAACTTTTTATTTTATAAAAAACCTTATTTTTAATAATATTTCTTAATTTTTTTCAAATCCAACTTTTATTTGATTTTCTATTATAAATAATAAAAATTATTTAAAATAATGAGGATAACCATAACACCAGAAGATCTTGTACGTAGATGCCTTTGGGACCATTATGTTTATTATGTATTGGGTAGTGAAAAAGAAGGAGAAAAAATTCTTAAGCAAAATGAAGAATTTGAAATTTCCGAAAGAGATGCTTTAGTTGTTGGACTATTAAAAGTCATAGAAACTGATAATCTTATACACAAATTTAATACTTATTTAGTAGATTTCTTGGCAAATAAATCTATTAATAATAATAACCAAGTCTTAATAAGAAAAAAATCACTAGAAATATTTGTTGACAAGTTTCTAGACAAGTTTCCAGATTACTGGATACCAAACACTGTATATAAAAACTCACTATCTGAGTTAGTTGATTATATAGAAGAATTTAAGATAAAAATTGAAAAGCTTGAAATATTTAAAGTATCCGATCAATTTGGAACTTATGAATTTGTAATTTCAAATAATGTAAAAAAATTACTATCATTTAACTATTAAAATTATGAATACAGAAAATATTGAAAATGTTGAAAACTCAGTAGATAATGTCGAAGATGTAAATAAAAAAGTTGAAAGTATTGATTATAAAGATCAATATTTAAGACTATATGCCGATTTTGAAAATTATAAAAAGAGAGTTCAAAAAGAGAAAGAAGAACTTACTATAAACACTAAGATCAAGTCTTTTAATGCTATTTTAGATTTAGATAATGATTTACATATTGCTAAAAAATCAATTGGTGATTCCGAAGGAATTAATATCATTTTGAATAAAGTAGCTAACTTTTTAAAATCTCAAGGAATTGAAGAGATACAAACAGAATCTTACGATTCTGATTTACATGAAGTTGTTTCTATTTTAGAAACTGGTGAAGAAAAAATTGTAGATGTTGTTTCAAAAGGATATTCAATAAATGGAAAACCATTTAGATATCCAAAAATTATCCTTTCAAAATAATGGGCTTTAAAGATGCTAAATCTCTAAAAGAGTTTGATAATGAAATACTATATGACGCTCTTTGTAAAGGTATTAATGACCCAAATCATGTTAGTCATTTGAAAGACTTATACAAAGATACTACTAGTTTATATTATCATCTTTTTGATGATCCTGTTTTTACAGAAATGAAAAATAAAACAGAAGAAAATCCTGATGGTAATAATTTATTAGAATATATTTTACCAACAGTTAAAAGAGCATATTCTAAATTTTTTATAAACACACCCACTATATTTAATAACATTAATGCAAATTTTAGACTAGAACTATTCCAATTACAGTTTAATTTGCAGGAATTTCTGAAATTTCTTTCAGAAAAGTTTATTAATAATCATAGTGCCTTAGATGATTTTAAAAATTTAGACACAGATAGTGAGATATTAACTTTAATAGTTGAGGATTATATGGCATCAAAAATTAGTTACGTCGCTTCAGTAAAACAAATAGATATACAAAAAGAAATTAGAGATATAAAAATTTCAAAACATCTTGAAATATAAGATGGTATAATTTTTGTTAAATTAAATAAAAAAAATTAAATATGAGTAAAGATTATTATAGAATATTAGAAGTAGATAGAGGAGCATCTCCAGATGAGATTAAAAAGTCATACAGAAAAATGGCTATGAAGTACCATCCTGATAAAAATCCAGGTGACTCTGCAGCTGAGGAAAAATTTAAAGAGTGTGCTGAAGCTTTTGATGTTTTATCTGATCCACAAAAGAAACAGGAATATGATACTTATGGAACAGTAGGTGGAAATGGTGGGAATCCTTTTGGTGGTGGATTTGGAATGGATGATATTTTCTCGAGATTTGGTGATTTCTTCGGATTTGGAAATCCAAATCAAAGACAACAAGTTAGGAGAGGTAGTGATTTAAGGATTAAAGTTAACGTAAATTTATCAGATATTATAAATGGTGTAAACAAAAAATTAAAATACACAAGACAGGTTAAATGTAATAACTGTAATGGTGTTGGTGGTAGAGATATGACGCCTTGTGGAATATGCCACGGGTCAGGACATAGAAAAGTTGTTCAGCAAACACCGTTTGGCACTATTCAACAAGTCATAACTTGTACATCTTGTGGTGGACAAGGAAGTGTAAGTAGAACCAATTGTAATAACTGTAGAGGACAAGGAACAGTTCCAAATGAGGAAACTATAGATATTGCTTTACCAAAAGGTGCAGTAGATGGTGTTAACCTATCAATGGGACAAATGGGAAATTGGACTAAAATGGGACAACCTGGAGATTTAATAATTCATGTTGAAGAAGAACCAGATCCTCTTTTTAAGAGAGAGAATAATAATTTAGTTTATGAACAAAACATATCTATTATTGATGCCATTTTAGGAAAAGAAGTTCAATTAAAAACACCTTATGGTGATATGAAATTTGCGGTTATGCCTGGAACAACACACGGTAAAACACTAAGAGTTCAAGGTAAAGGAGTTCCAGATCTTAATTTGAGAGGAGCTGTAGGTGATTTATTCATTCGTATGAATATAAAAATACCTCAGAATGTAACACCATCTGAGGTAGAAATATTGAAATCATTAAAAGATTCACCTAATTTTAATTAGACAATCTATCAACAGCATATTGTAAATTAGCTTTTACCCGGTCAACATAATGATCGGGTATTTTATTTTCCGAAAGGAGTCTTTCACAAGCCATTTTAGATTCTTCATAGTGACCGGACCAAAATGCAACAATTGAGAACTCATCTAAAATTCCATAATCATATATCCACTTTTCAACGAATAAAGATCCCTCTGGATATCCTATAGTCATAGCATGTTTGCCTATAATATAACCTTGATGATTTAAACCAGAAAATCTACAATACATCAAAGCTCCGTGTAATGCTTCTGCTCTATGTGGTAGTGACTCATAAGCATTCATATATCCTTGAAGTATTTGTTCTTTACTGTATCCTAAATTCTTCATTAAATTGGCGGCTGTGTATAAGCTCATATAAACCTCTTCTTGCCAAAATCCTTGACGAGATCTTTCTAAATATTTTTCTAATGATAACTCTTGTTTACCACCATCTCTATAAGATTGTGCTAGATAAAAAGTATATCTAGATCTGAACCAATCACCTAATTCCGGGTCTTTAAGAGCTTCTTCTAAAAGTTCAGCATCTTTTAAATACTTATTTGAACTTTTATTTCTGGCACTATCTTGTATTGGATAGTTATGAAATCCTTTAGCTCCACCTCTAGAACCACCATCATCCATTGCTAAAAATTCATGAACAACTCCTTCATATCTAGAGTTCCTCTTATTAGATGTTAGGGTTGGTCTATTATATGTAAATCCACCTAAATTTGTTACTATATCATAAATGTCAAATTCTAGTTGACTTTTAAATTCCTCAACATTAAAATTATCATCAAATACTAATATTTCATCTGCATCTATCATTAATGCATAATCTATATTTTCTTTTTCTCTTAACTTTTTAAGTGCGAAACTTCTATTGTATGCAAAGTTTTTCCAAGGTTCTATTATTACCTCACCAGGTATATTATTCTCATTTATCCAATTATAAATTGTATCTGGGGTGCCATCTGTTGAACCAGTATCTACAATTAAGACGTAATCTAAAAGTCTTTTAACCGAATCTAAACATCTAGTTATAACGTGAGATTCATCTTTAACAATCATACAAAGTCCAATAGTTTTCATTAATTTTAAAATATATTTTATTATTTATAGTGTCAACTAAGTTGATTTGTTTGTTTTAATATATAAATAAAATCTTAATGAATTATGGCTGATTATGTACCATACAGTGATGGATATACAATAGAAGAACTTATCGACTTCATACAAAATGAAATAACTGTTGGTTGTGCACTTCCAAAGGTTTTACCTGATTCTGAAATTAGAAGAATTATTGAAACACGAGCACTTCCATACTTCTATCGTAATTATCAATACGCTGTTCAAAAAATGTATTTTTTAATAGCCAAAGAAGCATTTCAAACAGAAGAATTTACACAATATAGATATGTAAATGTACCTTGTGAAATACAATCTATAACCTATCTATATGAAGTTAGATCTCAAAGTCTTTTACAGTTAGGTATTAATACTCCAAATTTATCTGTTAACTTAGGTGTTACTAACCAACCATATCTTTCATCTTATGTTACAACTATTGGAGAACTTGGTGTTTATAAAACTATATTAGATTCAATGTCAGATATGTTGAATCAATTGAATAAATATACTCTAAAATATCATTTTAATCAACTTCAACACAGATTGCATATTTTAACTAATGTTAAATATGATGTTGTTATTGAGGGTTATGCTAACATAAGACCAGAATACTTATTTAGAGATGATCTTTTTGTAAAGTATGTTACCGGGTGGTCAAAAGTTCAATATGCTAACTTAACTGGAAGATATGACTTTACATTACCAGGTGGTGTTAAAATAAATGCTGCTGATATAATGACACAAGGAAAAGAAGAAATTAAAGAAGCTGAAGAAGAAATTAAAGGACAATCAAACTCAAGTTTCTTCTATATGGTAAAGAAGTAAACTATGAAATATCTTAAGCGTTTTAATGAATCTTTAGAAAATGATATTCAATCATTAAAAGACATATTTATAAACTTACAAGATGATGGTTACAAAGTGGAGTTCTTTTTCAATAAATATGTTAACGATATGGGTAGACCAATAAACTCTATTCGTGTAAAAGTTACAAACCCTTTAGCAGTAAACCAAATAATTAACTTCACAGATGACATCACAAATGTACTTAAAGAGGCAGTTTCTTTAATGCGATCTAACGGATATGATTATAGGTCAAGTTTTCAAAGACATGGTTGGAATCCAGATCCTTTTTACATTTATTTAGATGAGAGAGGTCTTAGGACAGATGGGATGAAAATGGATGAAAATTGGCCAACACCATACGCAATTTATTTAGATTTTTATATATAGTATATGAAATTTATTAAACCATATAATACATTTTCTCAAAAAATAAATGAAGAGATTGATATTGATATTGATAGTGCTGCCGGTCAAAAGATGGTAGATGAAATATCTGATATATTTGTTCATGTTAGAGATTGTGGTCTTGAAGTAGCAGATGTTTATACAGGTCATGCCTTGTCGATGGGAGATAGAGAAATAGTAGATGATCATAGAGAGTTTGAAACAATATTAGGACCAGATGGTCGATATATTGGATCATATAAAAGTCTATCAATCAGACTAAGAACTGTAAAGGGTGAGAATCAAAATGAGAGACCATTTTTCTATATAGAAGAAGGTCTTTTTGATGAGTTAGAATCTGCAATTAGTCATATCGAAAGTCAATTCGATTTAGAACTTGGAAGTATTTATTTGAGAACCTCAAATGGAGTTTGGTTCAATAGTGTTAAGAGAATGAAACAATATATTGATCAGTTACCATTTGCTAAAAAAGAATCTTTAAAATGGGTAACTTATATAGATTTAACATTTAAAGATTTAAGTGAAGATGTTGATGATTCAGTGAGTGTTAAAGAGTCTAAATTAGAAGAAGACAACTCTGAAATAATATTGGAATTAGAAGATATATTACAAGACTTAAAAGATGAATATTTTGATATACAAATTGTTGATAGAAGTAAAAGAAATAACTATTGTATTTTAGTTGGATTCTTGAAAGATACGACTGGGGGATTAGTCGAAGAATTCAAATTATCTGAGATAAAACAACACTTTGAAAGAGTTTTAGAATTTATGGTTCAAAATGGATTTGAAATAGATGATATTGGAGCATTTAATTTATCTCAAAGTGTTCAAGTATCACCAGACTCAAATAAATGGAACTTAGATATGAAAGTTTTAGGAATTAATTTTTACTTCGATTAAATAATATATAATTTTATGAAACATATTAAATCTTTTAAAGAAGCTCAAGGGTATATTAGTCCAAAACTAATGGATAGAAAAGGTCCACAATTCTTAGGTGATATTAAACAACCTGTTGAAATAAGAATTGATGTAGAAGCAATTGGACACGCACTTTCAAGACAATATAGACATGGTGTGACAGATGCTGGTGGTAAAATAGAAGCTGGTATATCTAAAGATGAAATTCTAGACACAATAGAATCTGCGGTTGAAGAATTAACAATTGCACTAATGCAAGACAGATTTGATATCTATCAAGACGAAGATGACTATCCAACTCGTGGAATTAGAGCAGGTCAACCAAATAGATTTATAATAAAGAATAAACAGTCTAATTTAAATATCGTTTGTCAATTAGAACCAGGTGATAATGAATTCACCTTAACTGTAATTACAGTTATGAAAAAAGAAGACTTCAAAGCATACAGAGGTCAATTTATATTAGAAGTATGAAACATTTAAAAAGATTTAATTTGATAAAGGAATCAAACACCAATAAAGAGTGTGTTGATTTAATTATTGATGCTATGCAGGATTTTTTAGATGATGATAGAAAGATTCTTTTTAAGTCACCTATTGATGATATGAGATATCAGGACTATATTGATAAAAACTCAAACTACTCAGGATTCAAACCAATCGTAAATACTGGAAGTTTGATTAGAGGTCAGTTTATTATTCAATTTCAAGATATCAAAGATTATTCAGATTTTTTATCTGTGTCGACTAATATGCAGTCTGTATTTGGTCGATTAAAAGATGAAGATTGGTCTATGTATGATATGAAACTTGTTACATCAGCACCTCCCGATAATCAAGGTAATGTGAATTTTAAATCATTATCTTTTTACTTCTCAAGACCAGATGAAAGAATAAAAGATGAATTTACTTGGCCAAATGAGTCAGATGTTAAAAGTCTCTTTAATAAATATGGATTAGTAAACTTATCATTTGATTATAATGATACAGAAACAGAAGTTTTAGTTGAATTTGATTCAGTGTCTTATGATGGTAGGGTAACTAGTTCGGCAGATGATTTATTTGAACTAGCTTGTAATAGATTTGGATTTAGTTCTTATAATTACCAAGAGGGTGATTATAGAGTAACTTTTGAAGTTTAAATCCATTTCACTTTAGCAAAACAACTTAAATCAGTACCACCACCATATGATATAGAACTTTGTAGGCATTCTTCTAAGTAAGTCATTTCATCTAAAATAGAACGATCTTTATAATCAATTAAAATTTTAGTTCCCTCTATTCTATTAGACTTACCAGATTGAAATTGTGAGGCAGAACCCCAAAATTCTTTTTTATTTTTACCATCTACCGTAACAAGATGTCCAGGTGAATCTTTAAATCCAGATAACATACCACCAACCATAACCATAGTTGCACCAAGAACTAAACTTTTGGCAATATCACCGGGAACTTTAATTCCACCATCACCAATTATTGGCTTTGTTGCTATTAATGAACAATTATAAATTATAGATGCTTGACAATTTCTAGAACCAAATCCGGTAGTTGGCCAAGTAGTACAAGCTGATCCTGGCCCGATTCCAACTTTAGTTGCATCAGCACCCCATTCTTCTAAGTCCCTAACACCCTCAGATGTAGAAACATTACCTGCGATAATAAATGTTGTTGGTAAATGTTCTTTAATATACTTGATCATTTTCTCCATTTTAATAGAGTGACCGTGTGCAATATCAATTGTAATAAAATCCGGATTCATATTCGTAGATTTTAGTTCATCTACAATCTTGTAAGAGTCATCATTTACACCAAGAGAAATAGAAGATACCAATCCAAGAGATTTCATTTCATAAGTAAACATTACTGGATTTACTTTAAATCGGTGCATTATATAAAAATAACCACTTTTAGCCAACTTAACTGCGGTGTTTTCATCTATTACACACTCCATATTTGCCGGAACAACTGGAATTTTAAATGTAAAATTTCCTAACTTTACATCAGTATTACACTCGCTTCGTGAGTTAACAACACACTTACGTGGAACAAGATTAACTTGTTCAAAATCAAATTTATTAATCATCTTAGTAAAAGATATATTTTTTATTATCATCAACGATACAATACATAGAAATTGGGAAAATCTTTGGATTATCACCAGTATCGTCTACTATGAACCTACAAGTTCCATCAATCAACTCCTCGTTACTGATTTTAATTGTAGCATTATTAAGTCCTTTAATAACAGTATGTAGAATATCATCCACATCAGGAGTTACTTCAATGAAATTACTATTAGTTAATAATTTACCAAGGTAACCTTCTTCAAAATAAGCTTTTTCAATAATCTTTTTAAGTTCTTTCTTGTTAGAAAATTCAATCTTAATTTCGCTTTTCATATTTTTATATTAAATTAGACCTCATTTATAATGTAAATAAATCAGAAAGTTTTAAGTCTCTTTGAATTTCCTTTGATTTAATCAAGTCTAGATTCAAATCTTCAACTTCTATTTTAATTATTTTGTGATCTCTATTATCAGATAAACCTCTTATGGAATGAATTTTAAATTTGGCATCATAAAAATGACCATCTTTTTTATATACAACATCTCTAAATGATTTACCTTTTAAACCTATGAGATGTAAATCACTTGGACATTTAATTTTAATAGAGTGATATGAAAAATTAGACCACATATTTTCTCTTTCACTTCGCTTAAGTGGTCCTATGTATTTAAAATCCTCTAAAATTTCGATTTTATCAAATCCGTAAAGTTGTATCCAGTTCATAGTATTTTGCTTAAGTTATATTCTCGTATGCAAGATTTAACAATATTATTCCATTTTGTCTCTTTATGCTTTTCAGATATTTCTGATAAAGCTTCTTCAAACTCTTTTTTTGTAAAAAATCCACTCTTTACATATTCAGAGGCAATGTTGTATCTATTGGGATTGTCTGCTAATTTATAAGGACCCAATATTCTTATTATTAACTGAACTTTAATTTTTTCATTAAAAGTAAATCCTAAAGAAGCCATATTTTTTGATACTTTTTCTATGTCTTCAATTTTACATTTGAAAAGAATTCGATCAGGATTGTCTATTTTAAGACCTGATTCTAAAAGAACCTTTGAACATTCATATCTTGATTTGATGAGTGATTCTTCTAAAAAGTTTTGTTTTAGTAAAAAGTCTTTTGTAAATTTAGAAATATAATGCCTTAATTCATCAACTCTACCAGATTCAATTGCTCCGGTTGTCAATGAAATTAAGTGATTTGTATTTCTGTGCTTTTTTATCATAAAGTTTGTAAATATAAGAATATTTTAGGTTATAATCAAAACCTAAAATGTCACTTTAATATATAAATTATCTCTAAACCTTAGATTCTATAAGGTTTTAAAAAAATCAAAAATATGAAAAAGCTTCTAATACTAATTTTATCTTTGTTTAGTTTGTTTTGTTCTGCTCAAGGCTCATATGGATATGAGGTGTGTGATTTTAATCAAGGTCTAACGAATAATAACACGGCTGTTGTGCCTGAGAGATCCAATCCAATAAAGGCTTTAGATAAGCCTCAAAACTTTGATATTGAAAATGGTAATATAAATTTTGTCTCTCTTGGTTTTGGTGGTGATATTACTTTAAAATTGCAAAATAAATATCCAATAACCTTAAATACTACTTTAAATGTATTTGAAACAACTTATAATTTTACAAATTGCAATATTTATAATGAAAAGGCTCAAATATTTGTATCAAAAGATAATTTAAACTATTTCTATTTAGACGAAACTTGTTTAAATAACAACACTTCTCTAAGTTTATATCAAACAGGATTAGACTCAGTTTATTATATTAAAATTGTAGATGTTAGTGATATATCAACATTTTCTAATTTCACATTTTTATGTGATGGATATGATGTTGATGGTATTGAAATATTTGAAAATGGTCCACTTCCAATTGTATTATCATATTTTGGAGTTGAATATGATAGTCGTAACCTATACATAAAGTTTATAACATCATCAGAAGCTAATACAGATATATTCATAGTTCAATCATCTACCGATTTAAAAGATTTTCAAAATTTAACTTTCTTTACAGCAGCTGGTAATTCCTCATTCGAAAGACTATATGATAAAAAACTAATATTTGAACCAAAGAGTAATGTTACGTATTTTAGATTAGTTGAAGTTGATTATAATGGTGACGTTTACTATTTTGATATAGTTCCTGTAAATACTAAAGAATCTAAAGTAGATGTATATTTTTATGACTTATTAGGAAGAAGAGTGTCAGATGAATCATTATTTAAAATAAAAAATGGCTTTTAATATATAGATTATAAATTAACTTTATTATTATGAAAATAACAGGTTGTAGAATAAATTATGGAGCTGGTGCAAAAAGAGAACTTTTCGAGCTTCTTCCAAGATCAATAGAGAGAATGATTAATCAAAATTCTGGACAAAATTTTGATTTTAAACTTGAGGTTGCTATCGATGGTAGAACAACATCAGTAATAAAATCTTTTGGCCCTGATTTTTTAGGTCAAAGTGATTTTGAAATTTTAAGTGGTAAAATCTTACCAATAGTTGGAAATAGACGTGTCACTACATCTGGATTAAAATTTAATGAAGATGGTACTTTAGCAATCGTTTCAGCTGATGAAATTCCAAGTAATGAAGGAGCTCTACCAAGAGAATCAACTGTTAAGCAACTTGATGCAATAAGAAAATCAACTAAATCTACGACTATAGATGATAGAGTTCCAAAATTAAAAGGTGCTAATCTTGGTTATGAGGGTAATGTTGTTGATAGAGGAATAGAATCTTATGAAGATTTTGAAAGAAAAAATAAGTCTTTTATTCCAGGGTGGAATTTAAAACATTTAAAAAGTCCTTTTAAAAAGGATATCAGTAAAGGTAAATAATTACTTCCAGAAAGCTTGTATTAATAAAATTATGAAACACAATCCTAAACAGATTGTGTTTTTTGTATTTATACTCTCACTTAAAAGATAATAGTTAAAAATAGTAAAGATAATAATACCCATAACAAATTGTATAATTCTTAAAGACCAAGAGTTTCCAAAGCCTTCTACTCCAAATTTAGTTGAGTAATAATACATTAATGTTATTGGTATACCAGTAAGACACACTAAAAATATATTATTTTTAAAAAAGTCCCATTTAAATTGACCAAACATTTGAAACCAAGTAACTATTTGTGCGAAGAATAGAACACTCACACATAAAAATATTTTATACCAATTCACAATCTTTGTATTTATAATTTAATAAATAGTTTATGATTAAAAGATATTTAGAATTTATAAAAGAGAGCACAAGATATGAGTATGGATGCGTCATGGTTGATTATAATTTTGAAAACTGGTCAGATCTATTAGACTCTATAAGCCAGGAAGATATTTATAAAGTAGAAGGTAAAAACTATGGTCTCCAGCCAAGACCACACTTAACCTTATTATATGGTCTACATAAAGAAGTTACCGATGAACAAATTCAAAAGTGTTTTGATGGAATGACCGAAGATGATTTTAAGGTTCAAATAGATGGTGTTTCTTTATTTGAAAATCCAGAATTTGATGTTGTTAAATTAGGTGTTATCAAAACACCAAAATTAGAAGAGGTGAATAAAAGACTATCTGAACTACCAAATTCAAATCAATTTCCCGAATATAAACCACATATAACATTAGCATATGTTAAAAAAGGTTCTGGACAAAAGTATGCCGATCCTAACTATAAATATCAGATTAAAAATATATCAAAGATTGTATATAGTAGACCAGATAATTCAGAATATAATATTCAACTATGATAGTAAAAAAATTTCAATTATTCGAGTCTAATAATTTAGATAAGTTTCCATCACTTGAAGAAGTAAAAAGCTACTTTTATGATTTTACTGATGAGTTGAATACATTTATTGATGATTATGACTATGGATATCTTTATTTTAATGATTTAGATGATAAATGGAATAGTATGGTAGATATTTTAGATACTGTGATAAGCAATACTCGTTTAGAATATGGTGCAGAGTTTATAAGACTCAATCATGAGAGAGTTAATAAAAATAAAATTAAATTAATTGAATCAGGTGAGGCACCTGGTTATGATTTTTTATTTATATATTTTGAAGATTATCTATTTAAAAAAGATAAATTACCAATTCTAATAGATTGTTTAAAAACTTTTTATTCACAGACTGGATTTAGACTAATAAAATCTCTATGGACTGAAGATTATGTTGATAGTCAAGGTGAAGTAGTGACACATTATGGATTTGAGGGAACTTTTGTTAGAGTTTCAGATGATGAGTATAAAAAAATGTGTCAAATATTCCAACAGGGTAATTTTACAACAACTTTAACTAAACTTTTTTAACACATAAAGATATAATAATTAATTGAAATATCCAAAAGATATATTCAAAAATAAAAAAAATTAACGGCAATTATGGCAGAATTAAATGATGACTTATTCGGCAATTTAGATTCAAAAATGGATTTTTTGAATGAACAAACAAAAACTAACACTGATGGTATTTATCGTATCGATTTATCAAAAGTGAAAGACAAAAAGAAAGGATACCGTTCGGTAGTTCGTTTCCTTCCTAACTTAACTCAAGATGGTAAAGTTGGTCAGGCAGCAATTGAGAAAATCTCTCACTATGTTGACATTAAAAATCAAAAAGAGCTTTCTGGTTTCTTTGATAGTCCAAAGAATTTTAGTGAGAAATGTGCTCTTAGTGATTTGTACTACCAGTTAACTAACTCTAAAAATGCAATTCTTCAAGAAAGAGCTAAGATGTTGAAGTATTCAAAGAAGTACTACTCTTATGTTTTGATTTTGGAAGATGAGCAACAACCAGAATTAGTTGGTAAAATTATGATTTTCCAATATGGGAAAACTATTAAAGATAAAATCTCAGCAGAAAAGAATGGTGAAATTTCAGGAGTTTCTTGTAATGTATTTGACCTTTCAGCTGGTAAAGACTTCGTTCTTTTAGTTAAAGAAATTCAAACTGGTGATGAAACATATCCAGACTATAAAATGTCTATGTTTAAGCCAGAAACAACTTCACTTCCTATTTATTTCAAAGACAAAGGAGTATTTAAAAATGCACCTCTTGGATCTGATGGTAAAGTAGAGGCAAACATTCATGGTAAAATTAGAGAGTTCTTAACAGACCGTGAACATAATCTTGAAGATTTCGCACCTAAGAAATTAGATGACGCTCAACAAGGTAAAATTAATGAGATTATTGGTTTCTTAACTGGTAAGTCTACACAAAACTTTGTTTCTTCAAAGCCTGAATCAAAACCAACATCTGATGACTTTGATTTTGAAGAGTCAATGACTTCATCAAGTTCAAGCCCATCAACTGATGGTGATGATGATGATTTCTTTAAAGATTTTTGATTAAATCAAAATAATAAAAACCCACTCTATGAGTGGGTTTTTTGTTTTTAAAACTTTCTAAAAAGAAGGTATATAAAATAATAGATAAAAATATCATCAAATTATGACTTTAAAGAATAAAATTTTCAAAAATAAATTGACAGGAGATACTTTTACTATTGTAGACCAATATCAAAATGTCGCAATAACATCAAATAAAGAAAAGGTAAACACATCTCTATTACAGAATAATAACATATTTGAAGAAGTTAGTTCAATTTCTGGTGTTAACGAATCTTTTACTAATAGAAAAGTTGAAGATGTGATAGATCCTAATAATTTCTTTGATAATCAAAGAACATATGATGTTTTTGCTGAAAAAATAAAAAGTGTTGATATGTCAAAGATTAAAGACGATTCATATGGTGGTGATAACAGTAATGTTAATATAAACTTACCAAATGATTTTAGGCCATCTAGTAATGATTCTGCCGTTATAATGTCAGATCCTGAAGATGAAATAGAGGAGTTGAAAAGAAAATATGGTGCTACTTCTGTTGATGATAGCTTAAGAAGACAGAATGAAGTTTTCTCAAAAATTTTAGAAGAACCAAGTGAAAATCAGTCAGAAGAACAACCGTATGTTCCAGTTCAACTTCCAGAACAACAAAATAATAGACAAAATTTAATGAATATTCAAAATGAACCACCTATTCAAAGAATAGAAGTGCAAGATCCAGTTATTGGAATGTTTAGAAATGTAAAAAGAAATACAGAATTCAAAATAAATCTAAAAGTAGATGGTAAAATTCCAAGACTAGATTTTATAGAAATGATGGAAGATTCATACGAAGTTTCAATTATTGAATATTTAGCAGATGAGTTTACGAATAATTTACTTAGAGATCCTTCAATAATTAGAAATAAAATAATCAGTGAAATTAAATCACTAATAGATAAAAAGAATTCATCTTCTGAAAAAAAAGAAGTAGTTAAATCAAAGCCAGATGTTGTTAATCCACAAATAACTGACTCCGTTACTTCTGAAAAACCAAAAACAGTTAGAAAGCCAAGAAAGATGACTGCAAAAAAAGAGTCTACTGAATGATACAAGAAATATTTTTAAGAAGAGCTGTTAATATAAGAAAAAACTATCTGAATATAACAAGAGACATTTCATCATATGAGAAGGCTATGACTCATATTGTTAAGGTAATAGATGAAAAACATAAAGAGTTAATTGAGATAAAAAATAAAATAGATGAATCTAAAATTCACACAGCTGATCTAGCAAAAACAGAGTTACTAAGAGTAATGATGGAGTTAGAGGAAGAATCAAACTCAGTTGAAAATTATATAAATTCTCTTACTGAAAAAATGGATGTTTTAAAGAAAGAAGAATTAGATTTATTTAGAGATATTAGACAAAGATATCCAGAATTATCAGACAATCAAATAAAGTCAGAAGTTCAAGAATATATTAAAAAATTAAACCTCTCATAAGAGAGGTTTTTTAATATATATTCTAAAATTTCTAGTAGATGAAAGTCTCAAAATATTTCAATATTGATCCAGATATTCTTATAGAATATATTTATGATGACTCCAATTTAATTGGTGAGCCTTATAATATATTGTTTAATACTAAAACAGGATTGAAATGTTTTGTTTCTGGTGATGAGTTGAGACCTGCTCCTAAAGGATATAAGCAAACAAATAATGACTTATATAATCAAATTTATAAAATTGATACAGTTCAAAGTAGATATGGTAAAATACCATTAGGACCAACACCTAATTCAGTAGATTCAAATCAGGCTTCATTTTTGCAAATGAGAAATTTTGCAACTTCTATACCAATAAGATATGATATTATTAAAGTTCATATACCTGTAAATTGGACATTTGGTGACTATAAAGGATTTTATTTAAGAGTTTATACTTATAATTTTGATAATACTAAAGTAGTTGAGTTATCTAATTACTTTTTTAATATAACAGATATTGAACAAAATTATAAATTAGAATATTCTTCTCCAATTTTAGTTATAAATGGAAAACAATGGGGAAAATATATTAAAGTTCAAATTCCAGCTACTACAAAGGTATCAGATCAAAGAGTATTAAATGTAACTAGAGAAAATTCAATAAACTATAATTTAACAGATGGATTAGGATTATCTAAAAATTCTCCAGTATTTATGGATTTTCATTTCATATCTAGTGTCGATACAGTTGGTGGGAGTAAGTTTTTTAACTTAACATCTAAAAAAACTGTTGTTGTTCCACAAACACCAGAGTTTGAAAAGTTAGGAGTTAGAATCGAAGAGTCAACACAGGGTGACTTCTTCTTAATATATGGTACTTATAATGGCACAATTGCAGATTTTGAAAATTTTATAGATGATTCATACTATGCTGGTAATAGATATTATGTTGAATATACCATCGATGTGTATGAGAAAAATGTAAAAACTAAAACCACAACTTTTGTAGTTAGAGAAGATTTCGGAGAAGAAATAGAGTACAGACCAATTCTTAAATTTACAACTACTACTGCTGTTATTGATGCTTCAATGAAATTAATTGACTCAGTTGATGGGACATTTATTGAAAGAAAGGCATCTTATGGTATGTTACAAGGTGGTGGTGCTAAAATGGGAAGTGAACCTAATGATAGACTGAAGACCGCAAATGGCACAGGTGGTGCAGGTGATATTTCAAAATATGCTAAGAGTTCTAGTAAAATAAATTTAAGAAAGGCAAAAAAGAAAGAGGTTTATTATATTAAATCAACAATACTTCCAAATACTGGAGATGATCCTTTTGGAACAAAACCAATTCTTAAATTAAGAAAAATACCATTTAACTTATTTTCTAACAACTTTTATTTAGTTGATAGTGATTTAAGATACACATTTGAGAAAGTAACATATTTACCTAATAATACTTCACTCGTTTATATTTTCCCATTTGATAACTTTATTAAATTGAAAATAATTCAAACAGATGGTGTTAATGAACTTCCTTTAGATATGACTACTTTAGAAAATATTAAGTTAACAATAAAAAGTGATAAAAAAGACTTAGATTTTGACATATATAAAGATTCATCAGAGAATATTTTAGAAGAAGGTAAAGTTGTATTTAAAATTCCAGAAGGTTCATACGCTGATATTAAAAAGATTTCTAATAGTGGATTCGATTTATTTTATATAAACGGAGTTGATGAATTTGGGGTTAAAAAGATAGTTTACAGCTCATTCTTTTTACCCTGGGATTCAGTTACTAATTTGAATAAAGTAAATGCTGATTATGAGGAAAAACAAAAAGTATTATCACAACCTGTTTCAGATACAAATATTAAGAAAGATGATATAACAAAAGGTGTTAAAGACGCTATAGACAGTGGAACAAATAAGCCTAAAGGTGTTAATACTAATCCTATACCAAACGCATCAAATCAGCAGATAAAGAACGGATCTGGAATGTCTGGTGTGTCATTTATGTTTAATCCAAGATGGAAAGCATCTCAGAAGGCTATTGAAATAGGATTAGATAAATCTAATTTCAAAAATCCTAAAAATAATAGAGATCTATTAATTTTATTATTTACTATACCATCCTTAGGATTTAAACCAGAAACTAAAAAGGAAATGCTCGAGACCAAAACCAATAAAAATACTAAATCATTAAACTATCAAAAAATTGATTTAATTATTGGATACTTTAAAGGTCTTAATATCGAACCATTTGAAGGTATTAGATATTGGTTTACTCCAGAATTAGAACTCGAACCAAGATTGAAAAGAACTAATGTTAATCCTGATTTTAAAGACTTATCAAGAGATTTAATAGAATATATAAATTCAGGACTGTTAAACAAGAGAGTTAAATGGGGAATAGGTCTTAAACATAGTGAAGTAAATATAGGTGAATTTATACCAAAGAATAAGAAGGATAAAGAAATTATAAAATCTAACAAGATAGTTCAACAAGTTCCTAGTAAGATGCCACCTAAAGGTAAATTACCACCACCTTCTACTAATACAACACCAATATATTACCCATCAAATACTGATGTACCAAAAGGAGGAAAAAAATAACTTTATAAATGAGGTCAGAATTTAAAAGGCTAAATAGAAATGTTTTATTAGAATGGGTTTATGATACATCTAATTATATTTTAGAACCATTTAAGGTAGTAAAAAACTCCAGAGATTTAATAACATCATATGCTGCTGCAGATAGTACTATTACTAATAATGGATTAAATAATCAATTAGTAATAATTGATGAGCCTTTAAATAAATTTGGCAAATTAGATACTTCAAAGTATAATTTCTTATCTGTTTTAAATTATGTACCGAGTGGTCCGGTTCTACATGATAGAATAAAGATTTATTTTCCGGCTAATTATACTTTTGAGGAATATCAGGGTATACAGATAAGATTATATACTTATGACTATAGAAATAATAAATTCTATGATATATCTAACTTTTATTATGATAGAAATGAAACAGATAAGAATTTATTACAGACATATATAAGTCCTTTATTATATCAAGATATAACTTGGAATAAGTATATTGAGTTAAATGTTCCATCTGTTTACTTCTTGGGTCTACAAAGAGAAAATGGATATGCTAAAGAAGGTACAATAAACTACTATTTAACTGGTGGTGATGGACTTTCTCAAACAGCTCCAATTTTTATTGATTTTAGATTTATTACTAAGGTAACAACAATTGGTACAACTACAACGTATCTTACTACACAAAAAGTTACTTTACAAGTACCTCAGATTCCTAAATTAGATGCTCTTGGTATTTATATGCAAGAATCAAAAGACGGTGATTATTTTGAAATTTATGCAACTTATGATAATTCATTTGAGACATTTGCTATTTTCATGGATGATTCTAAAAAAATTAATAAATTCTACTATTTGGAATTTGATGTAACAGTTTTTGAAGAAAATATAAAAGGTAAAACACAGACATATAAAATAGAAAATGACTTTACTGAGGTTATAGAATACAGACCTATAATAAAATACTCAACAACAAATGCTATTATTGATGTTGAAATGAGATTAATCAACAAAGATGATGGTAATGTTGTTGTTAGAAAGGCTGCCTATGGTATGAAACCGGATCAACTATCAAAATATTTAGTTAATTCTAAAAAGATAAATATCGGTGGTTCTCGTACAGGAAAATCAATGAATGCTCTAGGAAATTTAATTAGTGTACAAGGTGTTACTAAACCAAAAATTTATTCTAAAAATCAATTCGATAAGTACAGAATAGATCAATTAGGTAAATCACCAGTTCCAGAAAACACTTTAGATGTTCCTGTTCCTGAGCTAATACCAATAGCTGACTTTTCAAAAGTTATATCAGCATATTCACCACAGGCATTAAATGTTACAGTTCCGAGAAAGATTGATAATTATCATCCAATAGGTGTTTTAAAAATAGGTATAAGACCTTTTGATAACATATATAAATTCTTTTTAGCATTTAAGATACTTAAAAAAGATCAATTAGAGCCATTGGATTTAACAAACTGTGAGCAATTAAAATTAGTATTCAAAAGTGATAATAACCTAATAGAATTTCCACAGTATATCACTGAAGAAACAGTTGCTAGATTTGGAATGTGTCAATTTAGAGTAACAGAAAATAAATTTAATGATCTGAAGAGTATGTATAGAGATGGTAATATAACCTATTACATCACTACTACAAATCAAGGATTTCAATGTGTTATATATTCTGGATTATTTATAATTCTTGATACTGCTACTAGTCTCGGTGGTGGTTCACTTTCCGATTTAATAAGTAGTGCAAATATAGAAGACCTTGTTGGTAGTGGTAATATATCAGAAGAAGTAGGAGATTTTGTGGAAACACCTGAGACAATCATTGAGCCACCGGTTGAACAAGAGGTAGCAATAGTTGTTAGAAAGAAAGTGCCAATAACTAATAAAGATCTTGTTAGTAATTTTAATAAAAAGGGTAAAAGTAATGGAACTAATGTTCCACCAAAAGGACTTGACAAGTTTCAAAAAAAGAAAAAGTAATATATAAAGCATGAGATTAAGTAGTCAGTCCAGTCAGTTTGTATTTAATTTACCACCTGATTTTATACCACAGGAAATTATACAATCATATACTCCAATTTTAGAAAAAAATTGGATACAATATGAGAATGTAATTGATTATTTAAATTCTACAATAAAAAATGTAAGCTTTCCTGGAATTAGCTTTGAAACACCAATGCAACATTTGATAAGAGGTAAGGAAAGAATGTATAAACCATCTAAAAATATACAAGATATAGTAGGACACGATATTACTATAACATTCGCATCTGTTGATGCTGACATAAATTATTGGATAATATTTGATATAATATCTAAGCACTACTTAGATACAGATCATCTTTATGTTTATCCATTTACAATCACAGCTGTAGATATACACAGAGACGGAATATATCGAATATACTTTAAAGAAATAATTCTTAAAGGATTAAGTGATAATAAATTCGACTATGGACAACAAAAAGTATCCTCAAAAGAATTCACACTAACATTTCATTATAATTTTTATGATATTGAGTTCCTATTGGATAATAGTAAAGTTTTAGAACTAGGATCGGTACCTACTATTATTCAAAAAATTTAACAACTAAACATTTTATTAAGTCTATAAATAGTAAAAATTACTATTTTTAATGATTCACTTACTATGGTGCACTATAAGACCAGAAGTTTTTAAACAAATGCATCCTTACTGGATTGGTCGAAGCACAAATTCAAAAAACATTAAGACTCATGTTGCCGTAAACACAGATGCACATAATTCTATTATAAAAGAATATTTTTTAAGTTCAAATTTAGAAAATAGAATAATAACTGTAAACACAGATAAAATAGGAGTTTGTTACCCATCTTATATGTTATCATCCACAACAGTTGGTAACGAAGGTGATATAGTAGTTTTTGCTTCTGACGACTTTCTACCACCTCAAAATTGGGATCAGTATTTAGTATCTAAGCTTGAAGGCAAAAATGGTGGGTTAATAGTTAGAGATGGCTATCAACTTCCAGATTCTTCAAATATGCAATATCCAGCTATTACAATTCCAATTATGACTTGGAGTTGCTTTGAGAAGTTAAATAAAACTATTTATAATCCGGTTTATACACACATGTATTCTGACTGTGAATTGTATTTAAATCTAAGAGATTTAGGTTTATTAATAGATGATAGAATGACCGACTCTACAATATTTGAACATTTACATCATGCTGCTGGTAAAAGAAGAGCAGATCAGTTAGATGTCCAATACCATGCTAAATGGAAAGAAGATGAAACAACTTGGAACATCAGAAGAAACATGAATGTTTTAGAAAGAATATGAAAATATTTATAGATGGTGGTACTCACTTGTGTGAGGGACTAAGAAAATTCATAGACATTGGTGTTATAGACTTTAATACGGAAATACACACATTTGAGCCCAATCCTTCTTGTAATGTAATTGAGAGGATTAAGGAATTTAAAAATTATAATATAACCTATTATGATAGTGCTATTTGGACATTAGATGGTACGGTTAAGTTTAATCAAGAAAATATAGAACTAAGTAAATCCGGATCTCCAAATGATGGTCAATCTTTAACGGATGGATGGGCATCATCTGTTGATAATATTGGATTTATTTGGAAAGGATATGAAGATCCAATAATTGTTAAATCTATTGATTTTTCAAAATTTATTGAGAGTTTAGATACAAATCTAAAAATTATATGTAAGCTTGACATAGAAGGCAGTGAGTTTGTTGTACTTAGACATTTAATATCAACTGGTGTCATAGCAAAAATATCAGAGTTATATGTAGAATTTCATGAATGGACTATGATTAATGAAAGTGTTGAATCTAGGGATAAATTAATAAAAGAAATTACTGATATGGGAGTTATAGTACACCCTTGGTATGAATAAAACCTTAATATATGAAAAGAAAAATAAAAATAGACTTCTCAGATTTTTGGGGAGGATTTGATAAGACAAATAATTACTTTTACAACCTTCTAAAAGAAGAATTTGATATTGAAATTTCTAGTAATCCCGATTATTTATTTTTTTCAATCTTTGGAAATAGTCATCAAAATTATAAATGTGTAAAGATATTTTATACTGGTGAAAATATAGCACCACCTCTTGGTTATTGCCAATATTCATTTTCATTTGATTATTTAAATGATTCTAGAAACTATAGGTTACCACACTATTTACTTTATGATGGCTACTATGAGTTAGCTAGACCAAAAGTTATAGACGATTCCTTAGCAAATAGAAAGTTTTGTAATTTTGTCGCATCTAATGGTAAATGTCAAGAAAGAAATCAATTTGTTATTGAACTTTCAAAATACAAGAAAGTAGACTCTGGTGGCAGATGGATGAATAATATTGGATATGCGGTTTCAGATAAAAGAAAGTTTCAATCTGAATATAAATTTTCAATCTCTTTTGAGAACAATGCTTATAGACCACAGTTTCCCGGATATACAACTGAGAAGATAATGGAACCTATGACTGTAAATTCAATTCCATTGTATTGGGGAAATCCAATAATATCTAAAGAATTTAATACAAAGTCATTTATTAACTTTTATGACTTTAATTCATTTGAAAAAATGATAGAATATATTATAGAGGTAGATAAAGATAATAATAAGTATTTAGAAATGTTAAAAACTGATTGGTTTGAAAATAATATAATACCAGAAAGTAATAAGATAGAGAATATAAAATCCTTCTTATATAAAATTATTAAATAATATGTTAAGTATAGGTATAACGACTTTTAAAAGCAGATTAGAAAGTGTTCGGAACATGATTGATCATTTAAAATCTTGTGATGAAGATATAATTATAAATCTCGCTATAAATGGTGAGATTGTAGAGGAATTTGATGAAGATTATAGAAAAGGTATTCTAAATTTATGTTTAAAATATAAAAATGTATATCCCAATTTTTATCAAGAATTTAGAGCTTTATCTAAATTATGGAATAACTTAGTTATTAATTCTGTAACAGAATATAATTTAATACTAAATGATGATTTGGTTTTCGATAAAAGAAGTAACATTATTCAGATAGTAAAGAATATAATAATTCAAAATTCAAATGTAAAATGTTTTACAATTAACGGATCTTGGAGTCACTTTGTGATAACTAAGGAATTCTTAGATGAAATGAACTACTTTGATGAAAGATTTCTATTACACGGTGAGGAAGATGGTGACTTCGTTTGGAGATATATTGACAAGTATAGTCAATATCCACCTTCAATATCACTTCCAATACTAAGTAATTTACACCAAACCGGTGTAAATGATCCTACAACAGTATCAAAAGATACCGAATTGGGGTATTCAAATAAGCCTAAATTTAATCAAGAATTTACTGTTACGAAGTACGAGTATGATCCAAGTGCTAAAATATCTGGTCTATATGGTAGGCCACATAGAAGAATTCTAAACGATGAGAGGCAATACCCATATGAGTCTTTTTATTTTAAAAACAAAAAGAATTTAAGAAAATATAACAAAATAGAAATATGATTAATAAAAATTTAAATATAAATTCAATAAATTATGACTATTTAAATAGCAATCCAAATTATGCTATAATTGATGATTTATTTGATGTTGATTTAATAAAAAAGTGTGAATCGGAATTTATAAAAATGGAAGATTCAGATTTTTTTAGATACTCAGATCCACAATTTGAATATGAAAAATATTCACTAAATAATGTTGATAAAATGCCGACTAATTTAAGATCAGTATTTAATTACATACACTCTTCTGATTTTTTAAAATTTGTAGAAAAAGTAACATCATTTGATAAACTTTTTATAGATGAAAAAAGATGGGGAGGCGGCTTACATATGACTAAACCAGGTGGTTACTTATCTATACATAAAGACTTTAATGTATTACCAGATAGTTATAAAAATGAAAATCAATTATTAAGATGTATAAATCTAATAGGATACATAACAGATGAAGATCAATCTAATAATGATGGATATTTAGAATTTTGGAATAATGATTATGTAGTTAAAATTGAAAATAAATTTAATAGGTGGATTTTATTTGATACAAGAGATAATTTTCATGGTCACCCATACCCTTTTAAAGGACAGAAACCAAGAATGTCTATTGCATCATACTATTACATAGAGACAAAAGTAGAAGAAAAATTTTGGAAATCAACTGATTATTTAAGATTACCTTGGATGGAAGACTCACCAGAATATATGCAAAAGAGAAAAGATAGATCCAATCCTAAGTTAAGATATGAAAAAATCTATAAAGAGACTAGATGAAAAAGATAATATCATACAGTATATGGGGAAACAATCCAGTTTATTGGAAAGGAGCTATTGAAAACATAAAACTATCAAGTGATATTTATCCAGGTTGGATAAATAGATTTTATATTGATAAAAACTGTGATTCTGACCTAATAAATACAATAGTGGGTGATAATGTTGAGGTTGTTCTAGTAGAAACTAGTTTACTTGGGGAGACCTATAATGGAACATATGCTCACTCACATCAAGGTATGTTTTGGAGATTTTTACCAGCAGAAGATAAAGATGTTGACATTTTCATATCAAGAGATTGTGATTGTAGATTAAGTAATAGAGAATATAGAGCTGTTCAAGAGTGGATTGAATCTGGTGAAAAATTTCATATTATGAGAGATCATCCTTATCATCAAGCTCCTATTTTAGGTGGAATGTGGGGAGCTAAGTCAGAATATCTAAGAGAAATCGATTTTATACAAAAAATAAGAGATTGGTCTAATTTAAAAATGAAATACATATTGGGAGTAGATCAAGATTTTTTAGCAAGAGTTATATATCCAATAGTATATGATAACTCTTTAGAACATTCTGAGTTTAATATAAAGTTTCTTAGAGAAGTCAGAAAATTCCCAACAGAAAGATTAGAATATGAATTTGTCGGAGACTCATTTGATGAAAATAACAATAGACATCCAGAATATTGGAAAATAATTAAAAGAGTAAATGGTTAAACATATTTATAAAAAATAATAAAAAGTACATGGAAGCTTGGCAAAAATATGGAATACAGGTAAACGATTGGGATAGATTGTTATCAATAAAATTTCAAGAAAATACAAAACCAGAAGGTGTCTACTGTGATGTTGGAGCTTGTAGTGGAGTGATAACATCATTTTTTAAAAAATTATCAGGTGAAAGTGGGTTAGTCTACTCTTTTGAATTAAATCCTTTTAATTTTGAATCAATTAAACATTTACAGTCAGAAAATTGTATAGTAGAGAATCTTGGAATTTCTGATGAATCAGGATATGTTGACATTTATGGTGATGGAAGTGAATCTGGTAATCATGTATCAAATATCATAGGATATGACACATCTTATCGCAAAATGAATGTAATAGGAAATGTTAAATCAATTTCTCTTGATGAGTACTTTAGTGATAAGCAAGTCGACTATATTAAAATAGACGTAGAGGGAGCAGAGTTAAGAGTCATAAAGGGTGGTTTAAATACATTAAAGAAATGCAAATTCGCAGTAATTGAATGTCATTTCTCAAGTGACTGGTTAGATATTTATAATGTATTAAAAAATAATGGACTTGATTTTAGAAATATTGTAGATGATGTTCCTATTTATTATGGCAATACAGTTTCAAGGCCAGGAATAGGAGAAAATGGAATGCCATATCAAATATATCTTAAAAATAATTAAAATTATGGTTGGTCAAATAAATTTAGATTCTAAACTTGGTAAGCTAATATATGAATTAGTATCAAGAAATGATATTAAATCAATAGTTGAGATAGGAACTTGGAACGGATATGGTTCTACTGAATGTATAAGAAGGTCAATTGTTGATAATAATAAAAGCGACTACATAGTCTTTTCATTAGAGATAAATGAAAAGATGTATAGAGAGGCTATAAACAGAGAATTTCCAAATAATTTTAATATATTATTAGGTCGAATAATAGAAGAATCTGACCTGAATTGGATGAACTGGGATGAATATTTCAATACGCCAGAAGGAAGTTATCACTTAGGTAGTAAAAGAGATTGGTTAAATGATGATATCATAAATATTAGATCAACTAAAAATATAATTAATATTATTCCAGATAAAATAGACCTACTTATTTTAGATGGTGGTGAATTTACCACTTATCCAGAATTCTCTAAAATTGGTAGTAGATCTAGATTTATTGTATTGGATGATACAAGTGAATTAAAGTGTGATAAAGTAAGAAAAGAATTAATAAATGATCCAAATTATGGCATATTAGTAGATGATTTACATGATAGAAATGGATTTTTAATAGCTGAAAAAATATAAAATTATGAAAATATTTAATTTAGACTGCCATGTTTCGGTAATCGCCGATCTTAAACAGATATTCAAAGATCTTGGACACGAGGTTACTAGTTGGTCAATTTCCGGATCAAATTGGATTTTTAACAACGAGACATCAAAAGTTGATGTTGTAAATCAATCGACCTGGCAAGGGCTTGATAAGAACATGTCAGATAATTTTTACAATAGATACAAAGATGAGCTCTCAACTTATGACGCATTTTTATGCACTTATCCACCGGCATTTTCTTTAATTTTTGAAAAATTTAATAAACCGGTTATATTACAAATACCAATAAGATACGAAGTACCTTTTCAAAATAATTCAGATAAGTGGAATTATTTTAATGATTATTTAAGAGAAAAAATAGATAGTGGTCTTATAATACCTGTTGCAAATTCAGAATACGATAAAAAATATTTTGAGTTCTTTGTTAATAGAGAATGTAAACTAATACCAAATATTTGTGATTATACTAATTCAAAATATGAACCAAAAAAAGATCATTTTTTATATTCAAGTAGATTGCCTATAAATTTTGATTCTAGATATGTTATAGATAAATCATCATTAGGTAGATTTAAGTGGAATGATTTATACTCATATAAGGGCATTATTATAATACCTTATAATTGTTCAACTATGTCTATTTTTGAATATTATACCGCAAATATGCCCATATTTTGTCCTAGTTTAAATTTTATGATGGATCTTTATAAAAATTATCCATCTCATGTTCTCAACGAGATATCTTGGAATAAAGTAAACACAGGATACGAACCGGCAAGAATGAAACCAGGATCTATTATTGATTGTGATAGAAGTAATGACCCAAACGATTATAGTAATTTAGATATTATGAAAAGATGGATAGAGTTTTCTGACTTTTATAATAAAGATTGGATGCCGCACATAATATACTTTGATAGCTTAAATGATCTTTCGTTAAAATTAAAGCAAACAAATTTAGAAGAAGTTAGTAAAAATATGAGTGTATTTAATTCAACTAGAAAGAAAAAAATATATTCAGCGTGGAAAGAAATACTTGATCAAATCAATGAATAACTTAGTTATAGGAAATACATCACAATTATCTTTTTATTTTCCAGAAGATTATGTAAAAATTTCTTCTAGAAATATAGATTTAAATTTACTTAAAAATAATAGCTGGAATAGAGTTTATATATGCATAGGCGAATCTAGAAAATTTATACAAAACATAAAGCTCTATGATGATATAAATTTCTACTTAACACTTGAAATTATAGATGCACTAAAAGAGGTATCTAGAAGTATAGTAATCTATTCAACTTGTGAGCTGTGGAATCAATATGATGGTCAAATATCTATAGATAATAATTTTAATTTTTATAGCACTCCATATTTACAATCAAAGTTCAAAATCTCTAAATTTATACTAGACAATAAGAAAGATTATAGCAATGTTATAGTTTTATATCCATTTAATTTTAATTCTATTCATAGAAATACTAATTTTTTATTTGGAAAAATATTTAATTCCATAATTGAAAAAAAAGTAGTTGAGATAGGAGACACATATTTTTATAGAGATATTATACATCCAAAATTTGTAGTAGAAAAATCCATAACTGCACATGAGCACGAAATAATAGGATCTGGTAGAATGGTTTATGTTAATGACTTTATAAGAGATATTTATAGTAAATTTAACTTAAAATATGAAGATTTCATAATAGAAAATACTAAAAATTTTAATGAATATGATAAAAGAAAAGAATATTATTTAAAAAGTAATAAAAATAATTATCCATATGAGTTACTTCTAAAAGATACTATAAGTGATATAAAAAATTTTGAGAGATCAAGAATTAAAAATATTATAAAAAACTAAATTTAAAATGAAAATAACATTTGGAATGATTGTATTTAACTCCGAATATACTTTACCAAAAGGTATGTTGGAGGCGTGTATAAAAAATGTTTATGAAATAGCTCACGAAATTATAATTGTTGAAGGAGCTACAAAAGCAACAACACATTATTTTGATGGAGATACATCATTTTTTACAAATGATGGTAAGTCAAAAGATAAAACACTGGAAATTCTAAGAAATATAAGTGACCCTCAAAACAAAATAAAGATTATTGAATCTAGAGGATTTTGGAATGGAAAGACTGAAATGTGTAATGAGTGGGCAAAAATTGCAACAGGTGACTATGTATGGCAATTAGATTCTGATGAATTCTATCACATTGACGAGATGAAAAAATTAATAAACTATTTAGAAGAAAATGAGCCGGATGCGGTCTATTTTAATGCCTTTCACTTTTTTGGTGGTATAGACTATTGTATTGACGAAAGAAGTTTTCCAGATTGGGGAAGTGGACCTTGGTATAGACTTTTTAAAAATAAACCAGGTAGTTCAAGGTGGGTTTCACATGAACATCCAATATATGAGTGTGATGGGAAAATTTGCAATAATGGTGTCGTATTAGATCAGGCGGAATCTACAAAGCTAGGAATAAAAATGTATCACTACAGTTTTGTTACTGAAAATCAAATACATTTTAAGAGTCATTTTTATAAAAATCCTATTTATAATGAAGCTTGGACAAATTTCTCAGTTGATAAAAATTATAAACCTCTTGGATCACAAGCTTATAAATTTACAGGAGAGCATCCAGATATAATAAAAAAATTATTTAATTTAAAATGAAAATATTAATTGCTGATGTTTTACTAAAGGACAGACCACACTCAGATTGGAAAGAAGGATATGAACTTTGCTATGCTTTTAGAAATTTAGGACACGAATGTGATGTTTTTGGACCAAACGGTCAAAGGTCTGAGTTAGAAATACCACATGTCTATAATAATTACGACTTAGCGATAGTAACAGAAAACTATCCAGGATATAGTGGCTGGAAATGGTGGGATTGGAAGAGTGTAAAAATTAAAAAAATGTTCTGGGCAATTGATACTCATTTAGTTAATTATCTACCTTGGTTAATAGAATCTAACTTTAATCATATAGCATTCAATAATCCCGAAGATTTAACTAAGTATAATATACCAAACTCATTCTGGATGCCCTATGCCGCGTCCAGAATACACCATATGGTTAATTACACAAATCAAAAAAATAGAGATGTAGTATTTATTGGCTCACTAACTCCAGAGAGGGAGAGTATTTGTAAAAAATTCTCTATTAAGTGTGTAAACGCATTTGGTCAAGATTATGTAAGAGAGATGCAAAGTTCTAAAATATGTTTTAACCAATCGATCTCATATGACATAAATGCAAAATATTTTGAAATAATTGGTAGTGGCACTTTTATGCTGACAAATTTTAACTCTAATTTTCATAAATTTTTAGACTATAATAATGAAATAGAAAAGATGTTTTATTATAATGAAGAAGACTTAGGTGAGAAGATAAAATATTATTTAGATAACGATATTGAAAGAGAAAATATTGCTAAGTCTGTAAAAGAATATATCTTTAAAAATCATACCTGGGAGAATAGAGCTGAATTAATACTTAGTAATTTAAAATAAATATTATTAAAAAATAAAAATAAAAATATGACAAATATAATTATTCCCTATAGAAACAGAGAAAATCACCTATCATATTTTCTTAATAATACTTACCCATTAATAAAAAAGTACATACCAGATTCTAATTTAGTAATAGTTGAGCAGGCAGATGATAAATTTTTTAATAGAGGAAAATTGATAAATGTTGGATTTTTAGAATTTAAAAATGATTATATTATAATACAAGATGTTGATACAAATCCAATAGAAAATATTGTAAAAGATCTTTACACATTGAACGAGTCAATTTTAGGAATTTATACATCAATTTGTGACACACTTGGTGGTATTATTAAGATATCTTCTGAAGATTTTAAAAAAATAAATGGATTTCATAATGACTACTGGGGATGGGGATGTGAAGATAAAAATTTACAAAATAGAGCTGAATTTTTTAATATAAAAATTAGAAAAACAAATGTATCTCACACAGAAGATGACAAAAATTTTATAATATTTGATGATGTTAATGATAGAGTAACTGATAATCCTAATGTAAAAGAATATAAAGACTATAGAGAGTTTCAAATGATATCTGAAGAGGAAAAACTAAATTCTATAATGTCATCAGGACTTAATAATATTGAATATGAAGTAATAGATAGGCAATTTGTAGAAGATGGATTAATAAAAATAAAAGTTAAGTTGTAATGTCCAATATTCTTTATCTATTTATATCACATAAAAAGAAATATAGTGAGTCTCTTCAAAGAATAAAAAAAATGATTGATAGAGACTTTATAATTGTAATTGGTGGATCTAATAGTACGTATCTTGATGTCGAAAACAAAACTTTACATTTATGTTGTAATGATAACTATGAAGGTTTACCAGAAAAAGTTATAAAATCACTTGAATACATTTCTTTAGATTCCAACTTTAACAACTATACTCACGTCTGTAAACTAGATGATGATATGATTATTATCAATAAATTTGAAAATATTGATGGTGATTATATGGGCAAGGTTCAATATGAGCAAGGAAATAGAAGATGGCACTTTGGAAAATGCACTGGAGATTGGAATTATAGAGAATATACTGGCGAATACGTTCCTTGGTGTAAAGGAGGATATGGATATATCTTATCAGTTGACGTAATAAAGAGAATTGTGACTATAGAAAACATACAAAATCATACTAATCATATCTACGAAGATCTTTATATTGCACAACTAGTTGGTATAGAGCCTTTAAATTTTGAAATTGATAAATATGTTGTCAGTCCAGAACATAATTAATAAAAAAATATAAAATAATATATGAATAGATTTTCTATAAATGATAAAGGTTATTGGGAAACTGATAATGAAATAGGTCACGTTCACGACAGTGAACTTTGTAAAAGTATAATCAATTTTTTTAATAGAAATAAAATAATAAATGTTGTAGATCTTGGATGTGGTATGGGTAACTATGCTAGATCTTTTGTATCAGAAGGAATTTTTTGTGACGCATTTGATGGCAATCCAAATACTGAAGTACTAACCGGTGGATTGGGTAAAGTTCTAGACTTCTCCGTTCCATTTAATTTAAATAAAAAATATGATTGTGTAATGTCATTAGAAGTTGGTGAACACATTCCAAAGCAATATGAGTCCACTTTTATTCAAAATCTATGTAACCATAGCAATGGTTGGATTATACTAAGTTGGGCAGTAATCGGACAAGGCGGAGATGGTCACGTCAATTGTCAAAATAATGATTATATAGTTGATGAATTATCAAAATTAAATTTTCAATTTAATTTGACTGAATCAAACAATTTGAGAAAGTATTCAACACTATCTTGGTTTAAAGATACTATAATGGTATTTGAAAAAATTTAAATAAAAATGGAAATATTAGATTTTATTAAGTCATTAAATCCTAAAATTTTAATAGAAATTGGTACACATTTTGGAACAGAAACTCTAAAATTTAGAGAAATTTTACCAACTTGTAAAATTATATCATTTGAACCAGATCCTAGAAATATAGAGATTTTAAAGAAAAATAATATTGATAAAATTTGCAATCTCGAGCAACTTGCAATATCAGATAAAAATGGAAAAATAGAATTTTATCTATCAAGTGGAGATTGTAAACACTGGTCCGATGATGACCTATTGAGAGATAATGATTGGTCAGCATCATCATCAATTAAAAAGCCAAAAAAACATTTAGAATTGCATAAGTGGATATCTTTTGATCAAAGAATTGAGGTTGAATCAATAAGACTTGATGACTATGTTCCATTAAAAAATGAAATAGTAGATTTTATTTGGATGGATGTTCAGGGAGCCGAAGATTTAGTATTTAAAGGTTCCTCAGAAACACTTAAAAGGACTAAATACATTTATACTGAGTATGCTGATCAAGAATTATATGAAAGTCAATTGAACTTAAAAGGTATAATTGACCTAATAGGAGAGGATTGGGAAATAGTACATATATTTTCCAATGATGTTTTGCTCAAAAATAAAAATATGTAATGAAATTAAAGGTAGAGCTTAATGGTGGACTTGGTAATCAAATGTTTCAATATGCGTTTGCTAGATCTCTATCACTTCATTATAATTGTAAGTTAATAATAGACACATCTCTTTTATCTGGAACAAATAGAAAGTACATGTTAAATGAAGTCTTTGATATTAAAGATGAACAAGATAATGATGATAATTATTTTCAAATAAAAGAAAGTGATCCTTATGTAGATGGATGTGAAGAAAAATATTACAACTTAAATGATAATTATAATTATAAACTAAGTGGATATTGGCAGAATGAGAATTTTTTTAAAAAATATGAAGATCGAATAAAAAAAGATTTCTTTTTAGAAGAGATAAAATTAGAAAAATCTTTAATAGTTCAAGTAAGAAGAGGAGATTTTGTAAATAATAAAAGTCATGAATACTGTGATTTAAATTGGTACAATATAGCAATCTCTTCTATAAAAAAAAATAGTGAAATAGAAAATATTTATATAACATCGGATGATTTAGATTGGTGTAAAATTAATTTTCATCACTTAGAAAATGTAAAATTTATGAGTGGTGATTTAAAAAACCAATTTAGATATTTTTATGGATGTGATAATTTTGTTATATCTAATAGCAGTTTTGGATGGTGGGGATCATGGTACTCAAATAGTGAAAATGTAATATGTCCAAAAATATGGTATCCTGCTGATCTAAGATGGAATACTGCTAGAAATAAATGGAAAAAACAGTAAAAATAAACAATTTGTATGGAATCAACCTTTAAAATTCAAAAAAATGTAAGACCTCACATCTGTCGTCCTAAAGAAGATAATGAGGAATTTATATCTAATAAGATAAATCCAAAAGTATCAATAATTTCAACTTCATATAATCATGGTCAATTCGTAGAAGACACTGTATTATCAGTAGCTAGACAGTCTTATAAAAATTTTGAGCATATAATAATGGATGGCGGATCTACTGATAATACTGCTGAAATAGTTAAAAAGTATCCACATGTTACTTTCTATTCAGAAAAAGATTCGGGATTTAGTGAGGCTTTTAATAAAGGCATGAAAGTTGCTAAGGGTGAATTTATTTTGTTGTGTTGTGTATCAGATGGTTTATTAGATGAAGATTGGTTAAAGATGTGTGTCTCGGTATTAGAAAGTGATGAAGAAGTATCACTTGTTTGGGGATTACCTCAATACCTATCTGAAGATGGATATCTTGGAGATGTTTGCTATAGTAATTTTATGAGTCAAACTCCTCCTCAAAAATTTGATTGGTTCAATTATTGGTCAGAAACTAGATTCTGGTTCCCAGAAGGGAATTTCATGGCCAGAAAGAATGTTTATATGGAATGTTTTCCTAAAGACGATTTTGATAAAACTATAGAACCCTATTTAGAATTTAATTTTAATTTTAATTCTAGTGGTTATCTTCCTTACTTTATAAGTGCTGTCGCTAATTTTGGAAGAACACACTCTAATCAAATGGGTCAACAATTTTCATTAAGTGGAATGGGTAATACACATATGAATGATTATCAAAGTAAGTGTAATTTATATTTGAGTCAAAATTCTCACTTTTTTAGAAATGGACAGTCTTCAATAATAAAAAAAATATAAAATTATGAAAAGAAAATACTTACCAACTCTATCTGAACTTATTGACAGATTATCTATAGTTCAGTTAAAAGAAGTTTTTATACCTGAACATAAGGATGAATATGCTAAAGAAATAGAGCATATTTTACACGATATACAACTTTTAATAGATGAGGAAGATGGTAAAATAACTGCAGATACAATCAGAGCAATAGTTGTTCTATCACAAATGAATTTGCATATTTGGCATAATGAGTCAAATTACAGAAAGGGTATAAAAGACGGAAATAATCTTGAGTTGACACACGGTCTTAATGGAATAAGAAATACCGCAAAAAATAAAATACAAGAAATAGTTGGTGGTAGAAAAGACTATAAAATCGACTGTCTTGCTGCGGAATTTAAAGATTGGGAAATTAGCTGGTAAAAAAATAAAAATATATGAATAAAGTTTTAATAACAGGTGGAGCTGGATATCTAGGATCAATACTTACTGAAGTATTACTCAATAAAGGATATGAAGTTACAGTATTAGATAATCTTATGTATAAGCAATTATCATTAATAACATTTTGTCACAATAAAAATTTTAAATTCATACTAGGAGATGTTACTAATGAAAATCTACTTAAAGAATTAACAATAAATAATGACATAATAATACCATTGGCTGCAATAGTTGGTATGCCAGCATGTAAACTAAATCCGGATCTTACTATTAAAGTAAACTATGATCAAGTTAGAAACATTACTAAATGGATAAGAAGCGAACAGAAGTTAATTATTCCAAATACTAATAGTCAATATGGTTCGTCAACAGAAATTATAACAGAGGATAGTCCTTTTAAGCCACTATCACTTTATGCCGAGACAAAATGTAATGCTGAAATGTCAGTTCTAGACTCTGGAAATGGAATTTCATTAAGGCTAGCTACTGTTTTTGGAACCTCCTACAGAATGAGAATGGATCTATTAGTACAAGACTTTGTTTATAAATCTATTACTGACCGTTATTTAGTTTTATTTGAATCTCACTTTATAAGAAATTACATTCATATTAGAGATATTGCAAAAACTTTTTTATTTATGATTGAGAACTATCAATCTTGTAATAATAATGCTTATAATGTTGGGTTAACCTCTGCCAATTGTTCTAAATTAGAACTAGCTAAGAAAATAAAAATGCATATTCCGGATCTGGTAATTGTTGAAAATGAATTTAAAAAAGATTTTGATCAAAGAAATTATATGGTCTCTAACAAAAAATTAGAAGATAAAGGTTGGTCTCCGGAATATTCACTAGATGATGGTATAAAAGAATTAATAAAAAGCTTTAGTTTAATTATTAAAAATAAAAATAAAGACTTTACAAATCTTTAGGATAGTAAGTGATTAAACATTTTATTTTATTACCAATATAAATAGTAATTAAAAAATTTATAAAAAAAATGACTAACATAGAATTAGAAAAAATATCCAAATCTGTTCGAAAGGAAATTTTTAAGTTTAAGACGAGAACAGGTAATGGTCACCTATCTAGTTGCCTAAGTACAGTTGATATAGTAGTGTCTCTATATTATGATCCTAAAACGACTTTTAATCATAAAAGCGACATTCTTATCTTCAGTAAAGCTCATGGATCACCAGTAATATATCCAATTTTAGCGGATTTGGGGTATTACGATAAAGATGAATTAGACAAGTATTGCACGCCTGAAGGTATTTTGAGGCTACACTCGGATCAATCCATACCTGGTTGCCATTTTGTCGGTGGTTCACTTGGAAATGGTATTGGATACGCGGCGGGTTTTGCAATGGGCAATCCAAATATCAATGTTTATGTGATATTAGGTGACGCTGAGTTATATGAAGGTGCGGTTTGGGAAACTTTAATTTTCATATCACACCATAAGTTAATTAATATGAAATTAATAATCGATAGAAATCAATTAGGTATTTTAGGTGCCACTGAAGAGTTGCTAAAATTAGAACCATTAGAAGATAAATTTAAATCTTTTGGATTTGATACTTATGTTATAGATGGTCATAATTATAATGAATTAAGAGATAACTTAAATAAAAATAATAATAATAAACCTGTAGTAATTATTGCTAATACTATTAAAGGAAAAGGTGTTAGTTACATGGAGGGTAAGTATGAATACCATACTATTATACCTAAAAGTGATGAGGATATTAATACAGGATTGGAGGAATTATCATGAGAGCACAAAGAGATACATTTATAAGTGAGTTATTTGAAATTGCTAAAAAAGACGAAGATATTATTCTTATATCAGTTGATATGGGAGCACCATCTTTGGACATTTGGAGAGAAGAACTTCCAAAACAATTTATAGCAGCAGGAATTTCAGAACAAAATGCTATAAATATAGCAGCCGGTTTATCTAGAGCTGGTAAAAAGGTCTATGTGTATTTTATGGCATCTTGGGTAGCTAGATGTTTTGAGCAAATTAGATATTCTTGTGCAATGGCTAATAATCCTATTACAATTCTAGGAAACGGTGTCGGTTTAGGATATGCACCAGCTGGTCCAGCTCATGAACCTAATGAAGATATAGCCTATATGAGATCTATCAATGGAATTGAAATTTGTTCACCTTCAAATAATCAACTAACTAAAGAATTAGTCGATCTAACATATAATTTACCAAAGCTTAGATATATCAGATTGGAAAGAGGACATTGTAAAGAAATGGAGAATTACAAAATAAATATCAATAATGATATTAATCTTATAAGACCAGGACTAAGAGATAGTGTTGATAGCGATCCAAAAGTTGCTATATTTAGCAGTGGGTATATGTTAGGAAGATCACTCGATGCTTGGCTAGAATTAGTTGGTAGTCATCAAGTATCTCTTTTTGATATATGGAGAATCAAACCTCTAGATAAAAATAGATTAAATTTTTTCTTAACTAACTATACACATGTTGTTACCATCGAAGAACAGACATTAGATGGTGGATTTGGTTCAGCAATTTGTGAAGCAATTTGTGACTTAAACATAGACAAAAAGATTCTTAGATTAGGTCTTCCAGAAAGATTTATTTTTGAAAATGGAAATAGAGATCATCTGATAGATACAAATGGGTTATCAAAAAATGAAATTGTAGATAAAATAAAAAAATTTATAAAGTGAAGAAAAATATACTTACAGACATAAAAGAGTATACACCTTCTTCTTTTGAAGATTTTAGAGGTGAACTTTATACAACTTGGAAAAAAGATGAATTTAAATCAATATTTGATTTGGATTTGGATTTTATACATGATAAAACATCCGTATCTAAAAAAAATGTTTTAAGAGGAATACATGGTGATTATAAATCATGGAAATTAATGATATGTAACTATGGAGAATTATATTATGTTGTTGTGGATAATAGACCTGATTCTCCTACATATAAACAATGGGACTGGGAAACACTAACTTCTAAAAATAGAAAAATGCTTTTAATTCCTCCTGGATTTGGAAGTAGTTTTTTAGTAATGAGTGATCTGGCACTAGTTAACTATAAATGGGCCTACCCAGGAGCATATCCAGATGTAGAAGATCAATTCACTTTAAAATGGAACTCACCAGAATACAATATTCACTGGCCTATTACTAACCCAATATTATCAAAAAGAGATGCATAATTTAGACGTATTATTTATCAACCCAGGCAATGCCTCAGAAATATATCAAGATTTAGCTAAAAATTATGCTACTATTGAACCACCAACTTGGGCATTATTGTTAGCTCAATCATGTAGATCTACTGGTCATAAAGTAGCTATATTAGATATTAATGCTGAGCAAATTAAAAATGTAGAAGCTGTTGAACGTATTAAAACTTTTAATCCTAAATTTATATGCTTTGTTGTATATGGACAAAATGTAAATGCAGGAACAGTAAGTATGAGTGGAGCTGTAAAATTGTCTACAGCTATTAAAGAAGCAGGTATTAATACACCTATAGGATATATAGGGTCATATGTTCAAGCTTTACCTAAAAAAGCATTATTAGATGAACCATCAATTGATATTGTTTTTATGAATGAAGGTGTATATTCTTTAAGAAATATATTATCACAAGAAACAATAAATCTATCTAATTTAGAAAATATTAATGGTATTGCTTGGAGAAAAAATGGAGAAGTAGTATTTAACAAACCTGAACGAGTAGTCCCTAGTGATAAAATGGATACAGATTTACCTGGTTATGCTTGGGATTTACTTCCATTTAAGGAACGTCCTCTGGATTTATATCGTTCTCCTATGTGGCATGCTGAGTATGATCCGAATAAACGTACTCCATATGCTGCTCTTCAAACATCTTTAGGATGTCAATTCGGATGTTCATTCTGTATGATTAATATTTTAAATCGAGATGATAATGATGAAATTGGGGTAGCTAGTAATTATAGTAAAATGAGATACTGGTCTACAGAATTTATCATTAAAGAATTTGATAAATTAGTAGAAATGGGGGTTGAAACAATTCGCATAGTAGATGAAATGTTTCTTTTAAATAAAAAATATTATGTTCCTCTTTGTGAAATGCTAAAAGAAAGAGGATATGGGGATAAATTAAGAATGTGGGCATATTCAAGAGTAGATACGGTTACTGATCCTGAGCGTTTAAAATTAGTACGTGAAGCAGGTATTAAATGGTTGTGTTTAGGAATTGAAAGTGCAGATAGAAATGTAAGATTAGAAGTATCTAAAGGTAAATTTCAAGATGTTGATATTGCTCGAGTAATTGAACAAGTACACAATGCTGGAATAGAAATTATGGCTAATTATATAGTAGGATTACCTGGGGATACAAAAGAAACCATGCAAAAAACTCTTGACTTATCTATAGAATTATGCACCTCAGGATGGAATACATATGCTGCTATGGCACTCCCAGGTAGCCAATTATATAAAACATCTGTAGAAAAAGGATATAAGCTACCAGATTCATATACAGGTTATTCATTCCATGCTTATGATACTCAGCCTATGCCTACAGAAACCTTATCACCTTCTGAAGTTTTAAAGTTTAGAGATGATGCGTATGAGATCTATCACACCAATATTAAATTTTTGAATCGAATTGAAAAATTGTTTGGTAAACATGCATCAGATAATATTAAAGAAATGACAAAATTAAAATTAAAACGAAAAATAATTAACGATTAAAATGACTAGTTTTTACTTACCTTTAATGGATGATAATATAGACAAAGAAGATATCCAATCAGTTATCAACTTTCTAAGTCAAGATAAAATTCCTAAACTAACAAATGGTCCCAAAGTAATTGAATTCGAAGAAGCTTGGGGCAATTGGTTAGGTACTAAGTACAATTTGATGGTTAATTCCGGAGCATCTGCTAATGAGTTAACGATGTTAGCAATCAATTATCTATATGGGGAAGGTGAAGTAATAATACCTCCTTTAACATGGATTTCGGATATATCATCAGTAATATTTAGTGGAATGAAACCAGTTTTTTGTGATATAAATTTAAAAAATTTATCTTTCGATTTAGAAAAACTTAAAAAATTAATAAACAGTAATACTAAAGCTATATTCATAACACATGTGCTTGGTATTAATGGACTAACTGATGAGTTGATTCAAATTTGTGAAGAAAAAAATATACTACTTATTGAAGATGTTTGTGAATCTCACGGTACAACATTTAAAGGAAAAAAAGTTGGAAATTTTGGTTTTGCAAGTAATTTTAGCTTTTATTTTGCACATCACATGTCAACAATAGAAGGTGGTATTATATGTACAAATGATTATAAATTTTATCAGATATGTCGATCTCTTAGATCTCACGGAATGATGAGAGAAATGACTGATGAAAAAATGAAGAATGAAATAATCTCTGAAAATAAAGATCTTAATAAGGATTTTATTTTCATAAGACCATCTCACAATTTCAGAAGCACAGAAATAAATGCAATTATAGGATTATCACAATTAAAAAAGTTAGATAATAATAATAAAATAAGAATTGAAAATTTTAATTACTTCATTAATAAGTTGGACAACAATAGATATCACACCGATATTAATATTGATGGCCAATGTAATTATGCGTTTATAGTAATTATGAAGGATAATTCATTTAGTAGAAGAGATTCAATAGAGAAAACTTTATCAGAAAATGGTATAGAGTTTAGAAGAGGATTATCTGGCGGCGGCAATCAAATTAGACAACCATTTTTTAAGAAAAACTATAAAATTGATCTATGTCAATTTGAAAATATTGAACACGTACATAATTTTTCTTGGTATATTGGTAATTATCCAACTTTAGAAAAACAAAAAATAGACAGTTTAATTGAAATTTTAAATTCTCTATAATTAAAAAAATCATAATTTAAAGTGAGGCTAAAAAGAAAAGAGTTTAAAAATTTTAATATACTTGTAATTGGAGATTCTTGTATTGATAAATTTATCTATGGGGATGTTTTAAGATTGGCTCCTGAAGGACCAATACCAATTCTTAATCCAAATAGTGAGACAATAAATCCAGGAATGGCGGGTAATGTACATAGAAATATTGAATCACTAGGTGTCAGGTCACATATAATTACAAATAAAATACAACCAATTAAAACAAGATATGTTGATGAAAGATCTGGTCAATTACTAATTAGAGTAGATGAAAGTGATAAAATTGATAGAGTTGATAGTAGTATTTTAAATCAAATAAAATCAAATTATTTTCAAAATAAAAAGATAGATTCTATTGTAATAAGTGACTATAATAAAGGATTTTTATTAGAAGAAGATATCAAATTTATTTGTGATAATAATAATAATGTTTTTATAGATACAAAAAAAACAATTGAAGACTGGGCATCAAATTGTTCATTTATTAAGATAAATCATGTTGAGTATGATTTGACTAAAAACAATATTAAAAAATACAACTTAATTGATAAGACAATAATTACTCTATCTAGTAGAGGTTGTAAATTTTTAGATAAAATATATCCAGTAGATCCGGTTCCGATAAGAGATGTTTCTGGTGCTGGTGATACATTTTTATCCGGGTTAGTTGTTGAATATACTAGAACTAAAAATATAGAAAAATCTATAATTTTCGCACAGAAATGTGCAACAATAGTAGTTCAGAAAAAAGGAGTAGCTACAATATAAAAAAACCCTCTTTTAAAGAGGGTTTTTATTTAGTCACTTTTCTTCTTTTTGGAAGTATTCTTTTTTATAGATACAAACATTTTATCATCTTCCTTGTTATAATCGAGTAACAACTTAGATCCTTTTTCTGGGTTATTGGATATAATTTCCTCAGTCAAGACATCTTCAACATATCTTTGAATAGCTCTCTTTAAAGGTCTTGCACCATATTGAGGATCAAATCCATTCTCAACGATTACATCTAAAGCAGAATCTGTCAATTCCAATTCAAATTCTAAATCTTTAACACGATTTTTTAACTTATCAACTTCGAGACTAATAATTTTAGTTATTTCTTCTCTCTCTAATGAGTTAAATGTAATTACATCATCAATACGATTCAAGAATTCAGGTGCAAATGTCTTTTTCAATTCTTTTTCAACTACACTCTTTTCCTCTGATGATTTTAGACCTTCTCTACTTTTCGTATTAAATCCAACACCAACACCAAAGTCCTTCAACTTTCTTGAACCAGTATTAGAAGTCATAATAATGATAGTATTTTTAAAGTTCACTTTTCTACCTAATGAATCAGTTAATTGACCATCATCAAGAACCTGTAAAAGTAAGTTAAATACTTCTGGATGAGCCTTCTCAATTTCATCAAGAAGAATTACAGAATATGGTTTACGCCTAACTTTTTCAGTTAATTGACCACCTTCATCGTGACCGACATATCCAGGAGGAGCACCAATTAATCTAGATACTGCAAATTTCTCCATAAACTCAGACATATCAACTCTGATAAGAGAATCTTCTGAGTCAAAAAGATATTTAGCAAGTTGTTTAGCTAACTCTGTTTTACCAACACCAGTAGGTCCCAAAAAGATAAATGATCCGATAGGTCTATTAGGGTCTTTAAGACCAACACGACCTCTTTGAATTGCTTTAACAACTTTTTGAATCGCATCATCTTGACCAATTACTTTACCTTTCATCATTTCTTGCATCATTGCAAGTTTCTTATTCTCATTTTGAGATACCTTTTGAAGTGGAATACCAGTCATCATCGAAACAACTTCAGCAACATTCTCTTCAGTTACAGTTTGACGATTTTCTTTAGTATCTTCATCCCATTTTCTACGAGCATCTTCTAATTGTTTTTGTAATTGTTTTTCAACATCACGAAGTTTTGCAGCTTCTTCATATCTTTGACTCTTAACAACTTCTTGTTTCTTATCTTTGATATCAACAAGTTTTTGTTCTATATCAGTTACTTCTTTAGGAACTACTATATTAGAAATGTGAACTCTTGATCCAGCTTCATCTAAAGCATCAATTGCCTTATCTGGAAGAAAACGGTCACTCATATACCTTGAGGTCAAATCTACACAAGCCTTAATAGCATCCTCAGTGTAATTAACATTGTGATGTGACTCGTATTTATCTTTAATATTCCCAAGTATTTCTAAAGTCTCTTCAACTGAAGCTGGTTCTACCATAACTTTTTGAAATCTTCTTTCTAAAGCTCCGTCTTTTTCTATATGTTTTCTATATTCATCAATAGTTGTAGCACCAATGATTTGAATTTCACCTCTTGCTAAAGCTGGTTTAAACATATTTGATGCATCTAATGATCCTGAAGCGCCACCAGCACCAATCATTGTGTGTATTTCATCAATGAATAAAATAACATCTGGATTTTTTTCCAACTCACCCATAAGAGCCTTAATTCTTTCTTCAAATTGTCCACGATATTTTGTACCAGCAACCATCGATGCTAAATCGAGTGTGACAATTCTTTTATTAAAAAGAACTCTAGAACATTTTCTTTGGACAATTTTCAGTGCTAATCCTTCAGCAATAGCTGATTTACCAACACCTGGTTCACCAATTAAAATTGGATTGTTCTTTTTGCGTCTTGAAAGAATCTGTGAAACTCTTTCAATTTCTTTCATACGACCTACAATAGGATCTAATTTTCCTTCTTCGGCCAATTTAGTTAGATCTCTACTATAAGAGTCTAATATAGGAGTCTTAGAAGTTCCTCCTTGATTCTTCTTTTGTTTAAAACTATCATCAACATCATCATCATCATCATGCAAAGCATTTTTGATATCATAATTTTCTTTGATGTAGTTTTCATCTGAAATAATTTTATCCATATTTGTCTTATTTTATTATTAATTTATATCTTTATCATCTTTAAAAGTTTTTTGTAGAATCTCATTAATCACTTCTTCTCTTCTAACAGACAAATCTTTACTATTTAAAATGTCTGCGTGTATTGATAATTCCATTTTTTTATTACTAAAGTCTATATCTAAAGACTTGATTTTAGATCCGATTGATTCAAAGTTAGATGATATTATTTTGAATATTGTATTTGATTCATACATTTTTATGAAAAGCTTTTCATAGTTTGGATATTTATCCAAATCAAATTTTAGATTTAAAGTAGCATGTGACCCAAGTGATAGTTGAACAATTCCTTCTAAACAATTAAATATACTATCACCTATTTTTATTTGCATAAATACTATCTATTTTTACGCTAATCTAAAATTAGTCAAAAAATTACGAAGCTCTAAATTCTTTTGACCACCAATTGACTCGACCCATTTTTCCCACTCTATTCTCTCTAATTCATTAGAAAAAGTAGGATTATTAAAGTCTTTCTGATTTCTTAATGTAAATTCAAAATTCGGATACAGTGTTTTATTAAAGACTCTTTCATCCACAATAAAAACTGTGGATGTTAATTGGTCACCTAAATCGGGCTCACTAAATGAAACATTAAATATTCCAATTTTATCAAGAGTTTCTTTGTGTCTATTTAAACTACCTACATATAAACCATCAACTATTTTATTATTAGTTGTTCCACCATTTAAAATAATAAATGTTTTCCAATTATCTGCCCATTTATCATAGTCACTGCATAGTTTTTTATAGTGATCAGTTCTGGACAAAATTCCTTGTTTAAAGGATTGTATTTTTTGACCATATTCTACAACAGCGTGTCCAAATTGTATTCCTTGTTGAATTGGTGAAATATTGTATGGTACTAAACCATACATTCTTAATTCTAAATTATCCTGCACTTTCTATTACTTTTTTTATTTTTAAAGATAAGCTTCTATTACTAAATGGCTTCATTCCAGTAACTTCAATCAAAACAAGTTCCTTTAAGTAGTCCGGAATAATAACTTCATAATCTTGTGTAGGAATTTCAATCTCAGCAATGATTAGTTTATAATCATTGTTAAATTCATCAATTTCCCATTTAAGATTACCATCTTTATAGATGTATCTTGTTTTCTTTATATACTTAGAATCATCAGGTGTTCTATAACATTTACTTTTAAAAGCATTAAATTGTTTTAATGTTAAATCATGCTCATCTTCAATATTAACACTTTTAGATACAGATTTTTTTACAGTATGAATATACTTTGTATCACCATTAGACGAGAACCAACTTCGAGCTCTTTCCCAAATACCTTTTTCATTTTTAAAATAAAATTGTTCAATTTCAACAATTTGATCTGGTTTAATCTCTGGTAAGGACTTTAAGAGAAATTTGCGCTCGATTTCTAATTTCATTACTTTTTATTGTTTTTAATATATGATTCTATTTTTTCAAATATACGGCTAATTATTAAAAGTCCAAAGGTTAAAATTATAGGAATTGAAAAAGACTCTATTGCTCCAATTAGAATACCAATTGAACTTATTACCCAAATAAAAGCAGCAGTAGTTACTCCAATAATTTTATCTTCATTTTTCATTATGACACCTGCTCCTAAAAATCCTATTCCTGTTATTATTTGACCAATTATTCTTGTTGGATCTACAACCGGATTTTGCTTAGATAGATAGAAAGCAATATATGTTAATATCGCACAACCAACACATATTAATATATTTGTTCTAATTCCCGCAACTTTTTGTTTTAGTTCTCTATCATATCCTATTATAAACCCACATATAGTTGCTATAAATACTTTAGGAATTAAAACTGACATTATCTCTATAAACTGAGGAGTTATTATATTCATATTTTTATATCTATTCAAAAATAAAAAATCCCTAATTAAAGGGATTTTCTACGCGAGTTCAATTCTTTGAGAAGAAGATAACAATTTAATGTATTGAACTCACAAACAACATACTTTATACTATCATTGATATTAAAAGTTCTAAATTGCATATATTATTTTAATATATACAAAAAATAACATTCAAAATGGGTATCATTAAGTCATTCAATTCCTTTAAAATTAATGAAAATGTTGAATCACCAGTCGCTTGTAAAGCATCAGAGCTAACAGGTGAAGTAACACTTTATAGATTAACTTCACATGCAGTTGTTGATATGTCTGAGCCAGGTGAATTCTACTTTACAGATAGAGAAAAAGTTAATCCTGATTTCTTAGAAAATAAAGAGTCTAATGAATTATACTTAATAACTGCTAAATGTGATTCTTCTAATATTGATGTAGAAAAATCAGAAATGGAGTGTGGTAAATTAAACTGTGATTGCATTGTTGCAGTAAAAGATGATACCAAAGTTGAAGTTTTGTCAGTAGAACCATATAAAAGATAATTATGAAATACTTAAAAATATTTGAAGAATTTGATTCATCTGGTTATGAATCTCATTGGGATAAGTTCTCAAAATGGCTATTATCTAAAGACTTTGAATTATACGATGGTGCAGAAGATTTAAAATCTAAATTCTTAGAAATTGCTAATGATGATAACTTAGCAGTTGAGGAAAAATCAAACGAGATTGCTGCCTATTTGGATGAAAAATGGGGTCTCTATGATGGATATATGCAAGTTGTAGATTATCTTGAAAGTCTATTTATGGACGAAGATGAATCAGAAGATGATGAAGATTAGTAGATAATCTCACCATCAAATCCTAATCTTAAATTATATCCGTCAAATACTAAAGTCTCTCTTACATCAGAAGGTTTAAATGTGTTCTTATGATACACACGAATTGGTCTTCTAAATTGATCTTCTGGAGGCATATAAACATAGTTAAAACACTCACAACCACCACCATATCTTTGCCAAGTTTTAGTCAATAGAAAATTATCTCCAATTAATTCTTTAATGTGAAAGTAAATAAACTTCTCTTTGGAATAATCATTTACAGGCATTAATGAAACCAATCCAATGTCATTAACATTAACAGAATTAGACCAGTCTAAAAACTTAAATACTTCTTGTTTATTATCAATATATCCTTTAATTAGATTACATCTAAATTGAATTTGGTGTTGGTCCCTCGCGCAATTAGTAACAATATCTTTGATCTCCTCTGATGTAGGAGTTTTTGCTCTAAAAATTTCATCATTCAACTTATCATCATAGTGATGTCTTGATAGTTGAATATAATCGTATAATTTAGAAATAGGATCTTCTAAGAATTGTCTCCATCTAAAACCATCTGTATTCATAGATAGTTCTGCTTTGGGTACCCATTCTTTTGCTAAATGAGTTATAGTTTGAAAGTTATCCCAATATAAGGTTGGTTCTCCACCAGATATTGCAACTTTAGTAATCTTTAATTTAGAAGTAACCTCTTTAAAAACTTCTATAAGTCTTTCCTCATTGAATTTATTAGCATCATCTGCATAAGTACAAAATTGGCATTTAGCGTTGCAGAACTTTGTTCTTATATAAAGATGTACATAAGGTTCTTGAACTTCCTGAGCATCTTGTCCGAATAGGTGACACACATGAGTTTTTAATGGTATATTTTTACCAAATAAATCAATACTCTCTAACATAAATTTAATTTATTAACAAGATGGTCTTGAATATCCACCACCTCCACATCCACTGCTATGGTAAGAGCTTGAAGAGCTAGATGAACTAGGCTTTTTCTTTTTAATCTTAGGCTCTATATCGTTTTCTGCACAAAATACCATAAATACTGTTTTTTCAACATCACCAGTCTCAATAAGATCTTCAGCCGCATCATTGAATTTTTGTTCAAAATCAGATTGATTAGGATATCTCTTTTTATAAAAATCAGCTAATTTTGCTAAAAGTTCTTCCTGTTGACTATCGTGTAATTTACTCATATCAATGATATTTTTTATTATATATTAAAACCTCTTAATTATTTTGTTTATTTGTCTTTGACGATTAAAAGATTTTTCATAGTCTTCATACTCTTTTTGATCAAACATTTCTTCAGTTTCGCCGTAAACTTTTAAAGTGTTCATGTCATAAAAAAGACCATAAATTAATAAAAAACATATTAGAAAAATAGGAGTAACTAAAACAAAAATTATGTTATCATATAGTTGATCAAATTTAGACATTACAAAAAATAACTGACAAAAAAACCAATACTTAAAGACCTTACTCCATCTAATTCTTTTAACTCTTTTTTGAAAAATAAAAGATGCAGACGCACTACTTTTTATGAGAAAAAATCTCATCAATACTATTATTGATAGTAATATAAATAAGAATGATAATATAACCAATGCTTCTGAATTACCCATTTAATATCTTTTTTAATTGTATTATTCTTATCTCTTCCGTTGTATAAATTTTAGTATCTATCCAAAAAATATGCATATCGTGTCTTCTTCTAACTTGTTTTTTATGACACTTATTGCAAAATCTCATTGGGTAATGATAGTCACCGTGTTGTATTAATTGTTGAATTTTATTATGGTACTTATTTAATTCAACCCATTTAGATTGTTCATCCCAAGTTGAGTATTCCCAATCATGATGTCCAATATAGCACTTTATTTTATCCCTGTAACTCATTTATCAATCGTAACGATTCTTTATGTCTTTCATACCAATCACCACCAACCTCAACGAAGTTACACTCATAGTTTATAAGTTCAGACTTGATTACATTATAGTGATCCCATCTTTCCTCTAAGAAGTTTCTTGTACCATCTTGAACACCTTCACAATCTGGCTTTAATAAGATATAAAGATCATATTTAGGTTTCGTTTCAAGTACATTTAAGAAGTATGATTCAACTTTTTTACATTCATCAGGACAATACATCTTTGAGAAAATATATGTCGTTATATCTTCTGTATCACAAATTATAAACTTCTTAGAATATTTAATCATCCAATCTTCTATCTCTTGACGACCTTTTGAAATAGGAATAAAATCATCAATAGTAACTGAGTTGTTTATTTCATAAATTAATCTACCATACTCTGGAACAAAATTAGTTCCCAAACTGTTTGAAATATTTTTAGTTAAGGTAGATTTACCAACAGACTCAGGACCCATAAAAACAATTCTTTTAACAAAGAATGGCTTCATTGAATCAGCGATATAATCCCAATATTTAAATGGTTCTTTTCTAACCATTGTTCCAGATATAGGAACTAATTTTCTATCTTTATCAACTAAGAAATGCTCTACACCTAAATACTTTGCAAAATCATCACCATAGTTTTCAGAAGTAAAAACCGAATCCAATATTTCTACTTGTGAGTAAACAAGTGGAACCCAATATGAATAAAATTCATCTAGTGTCTCACATTCATGGTCATATGCTGGAATGCCTTCATCCGAAACACAATATACTTTAACATTGGGGTTATTTTTATATGTTTCTTTTATAGCATTAAATCTTACTTCACCTGGTATACTTTGAGATGAATTGTAAGTCATAATGACATGCACAACTTCCGATTTAGAAATTGCGGTATCAATAAGGTGTTGATGTCCTTTTGTGAAAGGATACATCTTACCTAATACTAAAGAGTTTTTAAATATCTTCATTTTCAATTAAAGTGAATCTAATCTCACCATCTGGACTTAATTCATTCCAAGAATCTAATGGTCTTGAGAAATAACTACCAAATAGTAAAGATTGATAATTAACTAAAACCTCACCAGTTTCAGTATGTTTTGATAAAAATAATACTTTATAAAGTCCGCCTTTATAATGTCTATAATTTCTGTTTGTATCCGGATATTTTATCATTTTAAACTTTTTTCTAAATATTTTACAACTTCAATTGGACAATCAAATCTCTCTTTAAGATTGTCCATTAATTCACCAAATTCATTGGTGGCTTCCAACACAATATCTTGTAGATATGCTGATTTTTCCAAAGCCTTAGACTTTGCAATTTTACCAGACGTGCCATCAAGTATTGATCTTTTTACATATTTTTTTATTTGATCTTCATCAAGACCTTTTATTTTATTTTTAAATCCCATTTTAAATTTGTTTTTTCCAATTTTTATAACCGTAAATTGACATCACTAAAAACACAATGTATATAAATGATGATAAGTAAAGATTATCTTTTAAAAAAAGTATAACATATAGAATATCCGCCACTATCCAACAATACCAAGCTTCAATATTTTTATGCATTAATAAAAACATACCACCGATACTCAGAGTTGTTGTTATAGAATCCAATAGAGGATGTGTACTACCAACATTATATGAAAATACTGATACTAATGTTCCAACAACAAATAGAGCGAAAACAAGTCCGGGTAAATCTTCTTCACGGATCTTCCTAATTTTTATTGATGGATTTTTCCAGTTTATCCAAGCACTTATAGATTGAAACAGAAATACAAATTGTAATCCTACATTAGCCCATTCACCTTTTGTATAGAAAAGATAAGAGAATGCTAGTATTCCAATAATACCAGTAGGCCAACACCAAATTTTATCCTTTGATGTTAACCAAACTGATATAAGACTAAATAATACCGCTATTATTTCCATAGGTCAAATGTTACATTAATGAAATAATTTCTTGTCATACCTGGATAGAATCCAGCAATTTTATCAACTCCATTTGGAGTTGTGTTATTAATTATACCACCTGGTAAGTAGTATTTAGTATTCAATAGATTATTTACAGTAAATGAGAGTTTTACCTTATTTAAATTATATGATGTTATTAAATTCATTACATAAAATGATGGTGTTGAGTAATTCTTATCATTTGTATTATCTAAATAAATTCTTGACATCAAATTACCACTCAACCCAAGTGATAACTTATTTCCATAGGAAACAAAGTGATTCAACATATACGTAGGTGTGTTCGCAGGTATAGTAATAACTGGAACACCTGTTATAATAGTGTTAATTGAGTAAGAACCATTAACTGATACCTTTAACATTTTGTATGAATAGTTTGATGTAATCTCAATGCCTTTACGTTCAACTTTATCCATAATAGATTTTAAAGGCATTCCGATCATGTTATAGACGCCATTATTAAGTCGTTCATTCTGTGATAACATATAATAAAAGTTGTAACTTAAATCAAATCTATCTGATTTGATTTTATGTCCAATTTCGGCGTCATAGATAGTCTCTGGTGTGAAATTGAGTTTGATATTACCTTCTAATGGATTGGTGACATCTTCCCCATTTAAATCAACATCATCATATCCATAAAATAGATCTGTTCTTGTTACTTCTCGGCTTGTTTTACCAAATGAAATCCATGCTTCATATTCTCTATCAATTAACTTTATACCTGCTTTAGGATTAAAGAAGTTCCAACTATGATAAAGAGCATTGCTAATGTAGTCTTTAGAGAATCCAGGTAGATTATCTAAGTATTTGAATGAAACACTACGATATTGTAAGTCAACAAAGTAGTTAAACTTATTACATTGATAGTTAATCTTTGAGTAAGCAACAACATCGTTTTTAAACCCAGTATTTAAATAGTATTGTGTTGTATCAAATGAATAGTCTTTATCATAGAATCCTCGTCTATGTTCTCTTCGATAATTATTATAGTTTAATCCATTGTTAAATGTGAATCCGCCATATGTATAAACCATATTAGTCATACCACCAAATTGATATGAATTTAGTTTATACTTAAAAATCTCAGGATAGAATTGAACTCCAGCAATCTGATTATCAACAACCACTTCATTCAGATAGTAAGGCTCTCTCGTATTATAATTACCATTAATATTGATAAAGTAAATTGAAGAATTGAATTTTAGATTTGACTTATTATAATTAATCCAATTAAGTGATATAAAATTTTGATTGAATACATCACGCTCAACATTACCATTTGCATTTGTGCGATAGTTTTGATTTATACCATTTTGAAAATAATTAACATTATTAAATGTTGTATAGTTACCAAGAGTATCAAATCCATATGAATACACATTATATCCATTTTTAGAAATAGGCTGCCAAGATAGATTGTTTTTTACAAATCCTGTAAATCCGTAAAGTCTAATAGTATTTTTATCACTAAAATATCCAACTTGCCCAAAGTAATTGAAACCCTCAGACTGTGTATGTTCCCTAAATCCACTTGTTGATAAATATGATGCATTAGAACTAAAGGCAAATTTTGACTTACCTAAGAACCCGCTATTTGTTACTAATGATACTTGTTTATTATTGAACGAACCTTGATTAACATTGAATCGTATAAGTTTCTTCAAAGGAGAATTAGTTTCCATATCAACTGAGCCACCAATAGATGTAGTTCCATATTGTGATGTACCGATACCTCGTGTAACTTGAATATTAGAAATGTTATTCAAAAATCCTGGCATATTACTAAAGTAGATACCTTGATCCTCCATTTCATTAAGAGGAATACCGTTTAGAGTAAAATTAATTTTAGTTTGGTCGAATCCACGAATTCTCATATATGAATATCCATATTGAGAACCATTATCAGATTGAGTAAGTACATTAGGAGACCATCTATTAATAGTGAAAAAAGGATCTCCTCCTTGATAAGTAGTTCTAATCGAATCCATGTTAATACGTGTGGTACTAAAAGGATCTGTAGTATTTGAACGAATACCAACTATTTCAAGTTCTTTGATTTGATGAGTGCCGAGTCTGGACGAGTCTATTAAACTTAATAGTTTTACACTATCATTTTCAATTGGTAGAAAAGTTGTGTCAATTTGTGCAAACAATGATGTTGATATCAATATTGCGAAGATAAATGAGATTATTTGCTTCATATTTTAAAAATTAAAGTTTTTGTTCTGTTTTGCCGTGTGGAAATGGTTTACCTTCTTTATCAAGAGATACAAAAACCATTTTATCAATTTGTACAATTACGTTACCAGTGTCTTTATTTACAACTGTAACTTTAAGTGTAAGAGAGGTTCGACCAAAATTAATTGGTTCTACCCCTATTTTAATTACATCACCTGGATAAGCAGGTGAAATAAAGTTAATTTCTGAAATCAATTTTGTCACAATGTTCTTGGTATCTAATTGACACATTGCGTAAATGGCTGCTTCTTCGTCAATCCATTCCAATAAACGACCACCAAATAGTGTTCCACGTGGATTTAGATCTTCTGGTTTCACCAGTTTTCTAGCATGAAAGTTCATAATTTGTATTTTAATATTCAAATATACGGATAATTATCTAATTATGTTATTAATTTTAAAATCTCTTTTAATAACCAACCAGTCTTCTATTTTTAATTTTTCTGGATCTACTCGGTAGTGTTCTCTAAATGCCATTCTAAATGCAAAATTATCTAAGCCATGTGCCAAGTATAGGTCACTTTTATTTTTTGACTCAAACCAAAATTCGCATATTTCCGGATCTAATTTTTCCTTATAAATCTCAATCATTTTACCCCACTCATAATCAAGAGAATCTTGTTCACTAAATTCCGTACCACAAAAGCAACACTGAACAAAACCATTCTGGGTATCTACCCAGATATACTTATTAGGCTTATCACCATTTGGATCACAATTGGTACAAGGACATTGGTTGGATTTTTCACATTTAGGACAGATCATTTATTACTGATAAAGTTATGAACATATCCCATTTCTTCTGAGTCAAAATTTACAAGAATTGCAGGCATTGATTCATTTTTTTGAAATATATTTGGACCCTTAGTAAATTCATCATTTATAGCAACAACTTCATCATATGAATTATCAAAGTGTAAATCAATTTGATTCTGCATGAATGCATGAACTTTTAAAGTACCATTTGTTAGAATGACGTTCTCAGACTTTATTCCAAAAATTCTAGCCATTTTAAACACATCATGATTATTAATCTGTGGATCCCTACTAGTTATTATAAAAATTTCGTGACCAGCAGATATAAACATCTTACATATCAGCTGTACAAACTTATTATCACCTAAACATCCATCAAAATCAAAAGACACTCTCATTGTAAAATTTCTTCAAGTTTATTATTTCTTTTTTTCTGTTTAGTTTCAAATTTCAAATATAGATTTGGTGATTCATAATATGACTCAACCTCATTATAAATCCTGTTTTTATGAGTGTTTGATTTAAGTATCAATTTTCCATCAAGAGTATAGTAGTAAGTCTCTTGGTTTCCAATATCTTCCATTTCACACTTAACATCATCATGTAAAGTTTCAATGTAATTATCACGAAAAGACCAATTAATATCATCATCATCTGCAAATATTCCAATGACTATTGCTATACAACAGATAGCAAATCCAATCCAAGAAAATATTAAAGGTGCATTTTCAGTATCCACCAAAATCATACCATCTTTATCAATTGGTAGCTCAACTTCTGAGGTTAATACAGTCATTCCCGATATAACATAACAGTATTCAACACCATTTTTGAATGTATTGATTACTTTTCTCGGTTCTTTTTTATCATAATCTAAGTTGTAGATAGGGTATATTAGCAGAATACCAACTATTAAAAATGCGGTTTTAACCGGACTTTTAATAAGAAGTTTAATTAAATATTTTAAAATTCTCAGTGGTTTTATCATAGGTTACTATTTACTATATTCAAAAATACTTTTTTCAATTCAGGAGTTAATTCAACTTCATCTTCATTAATAAATACATCTGTTATGGTAATATCAACATCATCGATATCCACATCACAACTTGGTGGTGTCCAGTAGTCACCAGAATCTTCTGAGATAGAACCAGAAATGCTCATTTCAAAATTAATATCTATTTTTAGATCACCACATTCGAAAGTCATGTATTGACAATCATTAGAATATGAACCATCATTTTCATATATCATTTCTGAAAAATTATCAGACTTTACAAAGTCGCCATCTATTAATTTAAAATTTTTTATATTGAATGTTAAAATTTCCATTTTTTCGTTGTTTGTTCTACAAATATAAGAAAATTTGCTAAAAAAAACAAAATATATACTAAAAATAATGAGAAGAAGAAATGGCAAAAAAGACAAGCACAACAACAAATGTTAGATCCTTCATGAAAAAGGCAAAAAAGAAATTAGGCAAACATTCTAAAAAGAAAGAGTCTAAAAATAAAAGCTCTAAGAATTACAAGAAACCTTACAGAGGCCAAGGAAAATGAGAAAAGTAATATCAATATTTTTTTTTATTTTATTAATAGGACCAATTTGGGCAAGTTCTCAGAGTGTTGATAGTGATAGAGTCAGAGTACAAAGTAACGATGGATTTTCAGACTTTCTAATTCGAACTGAGAAGTGTTCATACTGTATAGTGAATGGATTTACAAGAGATTATCTTGTTGTGGAGCAAACAAGAAATCAAGAAACAAATGATGAATTTGACACAAGACTATACATCTTTGTAGGAGTATATTACTTAGAATTGGGTCTTGAAAAAAAAGAATGTTCTAGTATACCAGACTCAATTAAGTGCAGTAACTATTTCATTTTAAATGATAGAATAATGGAGTTTATTACAGAAAGTCATTTTCCAGATCCAATCGTAAGAAACATGTATTTAGTGAGAGACGATAAAATCGAAATATTCAGACCAACAACTGAAGAAGGAATTCTATTTTACAATATGATAAAGAAATACTATATTAGTAAGTATTTTTAGAAAATCAAATTGTATATAAAGTAGACCAAAAGTAGTGATATACCAATGGCTATTGTCCACTTTCCGAATTGATTAAGTTTGTAAATAATTTCTGAATTATCACAAACACGATCATAAGATTGTCCAGTTATTAATCCCCAAATCCAAGTTAATGGAACTATTGAGGCGGATAGTATTGCTAAAGATAAAAAGACTCCACTAAATAGTACTAACATTACTACGATGAAGATTACTAAAAGTGAAAGAGCTCTGTTCAAACTTGGTATATTATTGTTAGTAAGCATTGTGTGTATTTTTATCAAATATAAGGTATATTTTGATAAAATCAAAATCCCCGAAAGGGGATTTTTAATCATTCAAGAATTGAATAACAAGAAACTTTTAATCCATATTTTTCAAGTAATTCATTCTTTAACTGAATTCTTTTCAGGCATAATTGATTGAGGTCATTATTTAAAATGAATGATTCTATATTATAGATTTGTTCATTTAACCTACAATATTCTTCATAAATCTCACTAAATGATTCATCACCAATTTTTTTCATTAGGCAATACGCTTAATATCACCAAATACACTTTTACGAGCTTCTCGAATTTTTGGAGTATAAGAAGAATTAGTTTCTACAGGTGTTCCTACAATTTCAGTCTTTTTAGACTTTTTAGTTCCGGTATAGATTTCACTCAATCTATCCATAGCTTCAGCAATTTGAGTCTTATTAAGACCTTTGTCTCTCAAAAATCCTTTAATTGCATCGGGATCAATCTCTTTAAACTTTTTACCAGATGCAGTGATCGCATCTTGTGTAAGTGCTAACAATGTTTCAAACGGATTCATATTATTCATATTATTTAAAATTAAAGTGAAATTACTTTATCAAAACCCTCGCTTTTATTTACAGGTTGATATGATGATATCATATTTTTAATGACATACATAGGTATGCTTTTTTGTTCTTCTTCGGTTCTCTTCTTATCTCTCACAACATACTCTTCATCTTTTAAGATAGGGAATATAACCGCAAGTTTATAATACTCACTACCAAAGAACGATAGATTATATTTCCTTCTTTTAGAATTCATGTGCGTCATATCAACAATTGCATTCTTTCTTTCTTTAGCAGTTGTTGAAAGTTTATTTACTAATACTCTGTCAACTTCTTTTTGATCTACTGATTTAAAAGCAGTATTGTAATCATTTTCACCATGTAAGTCAAGCACGATTTGATCTCTTGAAATAAGTTCAAAAGATTCAGGTTCAAAGTTCTTATTAATCCAAGTTGTTTTACCACTCAAAGGAGGTCCAATGAGTATAATAACATAGGGTTCTTTTAATTTATCTAAGTTCATCAGACTTTGTGGTTATATCTTGCCCAGTTTACGGCAATAATTGTTTTTGCATCTTTAAATCGAGTAGTCATTAACTCTTCGCGATCCATTTCAATGGTATCAATTTCTTCAAGTTCCCCAGGAACTCCACCACCAGCACCAATCTTATTAGATACTTCACAAAAGTAAATAGTGATTACTTCACTTGATCCACCTGGTGACATATAACATTCATCAATCAACTTGATTGAGTCGGTTGCATATCCAACTTCTTCTTCAATTTCACGAATCATCGCATCACGAGGATCTTCTCCTGGTTTATCAAGTGTTCCGGCAACAACTTCAACAATATCAGAAGCTGAACCTGGTCTCCATTGTGAAATAAGAATGTATTTTTCTTTTACAGTGTCATAAAGAAGAGCAGCAACAGCATTTTTACGAACCATTACTTCACGTTTTCCTTCTTTACCAGACTTAGTTTTATAGGTAATCTCGTCTACATTGAGATATCCTTTATATTTATTTTTCCTATCTAAAATCATACAAACTTATAGTTTTTTACAAATGTAAGAAATTTTTCCAAATCATCCTCCTTTGTGACGATTTTATTCCATTCATCACAAATAGTTTCAAATGCTAAAAAGTTTATTAAAAGTTTTTCATAATTCTCTTTTAACTCTAACTCCTGCTCCTTAGTCAAGTTCCATTTTACTGGACAAAGATTTTTCATTGATTTTATTTTATCTTTATCTACATAGTGTGGATAAGTTCTGCAAATTAAAGGTCTTTTATCATATATTGAACAAAGATCATCTTTAAGAAATTGGCAAACTTTATCTGGATTGTTTAAACAAAGAACCCATTTCTTTTTCTTGCCATTTTTCCATAGTGTGAATTTAGGAACATATCCAAATGATTTATCAAATTCAATAATTTTTAAAAATGATAAATCATCTGAAATATTCAGATCTTCGTGGTCAATAAAAACATCATAATTTTTGCAACATTTAGCACTACAGCTCGCACACGGTACACTCATACTCTGAGTGTATATATACTATTTAAAACTCAATTTTTTATAACTCTGAAAACACTAAATGGCTTTTTATCACTAGCCGCAATAATTCTGTGAAATCCATCAACTATTTTATAGTTGTCAATTTCACCACGAACTATACCTCTTGGTAAATCATAGTTTGAAATACTATAGTGTGATAAATCTTCCATCTTAACATTCTTAATATGGTTTTGATTCAACTTCTTAAAGTCAATATGGTTCTTATAAATTGAAACAAGTTCAAATTCACAGTCTTTAATATCATCTAAAACATATCCATATTCCAATTCAAGAACATACTTTAACTTTTCAGATAAAGTTTCTAATGTAAATAGCTTCTCACATTGTGAGTTTATTTTATTCAGTGTAGATAATTCAATAGTAACAGAGTCAACTTCATCACCATAATATCCACCACTAGTATTTACTTCCCAACAATCTGTTAAAAAGGCACGGTTAACTACTAAAATACGATAAATACAATACTTATCAATAATCTCACCACCATATAATATTTCTGAAATTCTTGATTCACGATTTCTAGATTTTTTATTTTCAGGCATGAATTGAGAATATATTTCCTCAGTTAATGAAGTTAAATTAACACTCTTTACAGTAGCATTTTCTATTCGACCACAACGGCAAATACCTTCATCATAACAACCAGAAGATTCACAAGAATACTCGGTGTTGTAATCGTAGTCAGTACAATATGTATAATCATTTTTTAACATCTGTCTTTGGTCTTGTTTTATAGAATTTACCGTTTATATCTTTATAAAAGTAAAAATTCTTTTGTTTTATTTCATTTAGTACATTCATAAGGTCTTTACCTTTGATTTCATTCCAATCTATTGGCATTATCTCTTCTTCATTATACAGAAAGCCTTTACCAATTCGGTTTATATTACCGATTTTATTATTGAAATAAAAGAAATTGTCGTGTTTATATAAGTTACGACTATCTCTATACTTAGTTAGAATTTTTGAAATTAGATTATATCGAATAAAGTCCATAATAGACAAATATAGTAAATTTATATATATCATATGGATAAAATTACAAAAAAATGTAATAATTGTTTAGAGTTAAAATCACTTGACCTGTTTTATAAACATAAAAAGGTTTGTAAAATTTGCCATAATAAGATTTCTAAAGAATGGAGATCTTTAAATAAAGATAGAGTTAGAGAAGTTAGTCATAAAAACTATCTTAAAGATAAAGAAAAAAGAAGAGAGCCAAGAAGAATATACGCAAGAGAGAGAAGAAGTAGTGATCCATTATTCTCGATGAGGTCTAGATTGAGTTCTATGTTCAGAAACTCTTTTTTAAAAATGGGGTACAGTAAACAAATTTTATCCGAAAAAATACTTGGATGTACTTTTGATGAATTCAAATTGTATTTAGAGTCAAAATTTGAACAC